>Ga0172380_10004339_pt1 | contig 18315 bp, 13 predicted proteins | sample Leawe162metaG_FD_119747 | JGI IMG/M metagenome (GOLD analysis project Ga0172380, IMG submission 119747) | Leachate microbial communities from a municipal landfill in Southern Ontario, Canada - Leachate well 162 metaG | ecosystem: Engineered > Solid waste > Landfill > Unclassified | place... | reverse complement strand
GGAATAGTGATATTTTCAGAGATCATAATGTTACCGCTTAACGAGTCATGGCCAGAGCATAGCAATATTTATACCTAGACATAAAAATTGGGGTTAAATGCGTGATCTGCCGCAATGCTGATTTTTCATTAGCCCTTTTATGTCCCAAACAAAATCCTGTACTGGACAAAATGTCCAATTTATAGGGTGTTTTTGATGATCTAGCTCAAACTAATCCACTATGTTTACTGGCACCAATATTGCAGTGACCTTTTATCGCAATTTGTTGGTAAAACCGAACCGTTCACTCTACGGTTTGTCCATCAACACGGCTGAGACGGAGAGACAATGCAACATACAACTAGTGTTTGGCCTATGTACGTTTCACTCAAGAAAGTAGAGAAGCAAGTTGGCCGCTGGACCTCAGTACAATGGGAAATTGATCACCTACTTCCCGCCACCCATCAAGCCCCAGACGATGCAACCTTAGTGCTACTCGAACTGCACAAAGACGAACGCGCCAGCTATCGCCTCAATCTCGATTTAGATAACGCCATGCTGTATTTAGTATGTGATGAAACGGCCGATGGCACTTGGATACCTGCGGCATTATCGGCGGATCAGAATGTCGCGGCGGGTTGCCTTGAGGGCAATACCCCTGTCCTCAACTTATTGATGCCAAAAGCTATTGCTTGTTGGATTGAAGCTTTTATCACCCAATATGGTGAAGTCGAAATTGCCGCTCATCGCCGTAAACATGTCGATGGCCGTAATAATCAAGGCCCAAGTCACGATCCATTGCGGAGGGACTAATGGCTGAATCCATACAAAAAACAGGCGGGCTACTGAGTCGCTGGAACCAACGGCGCGAACAAGTTGCAGCAGAGGAAGCGCGGGAGGCTGACGGGGAAATCACACCTCAGGAGGCCATCGTAGCCGAGCCTACTATGGCAGTTGAGCAGCTTCAACCCACAGAGTCAGCCTTTGAACCTAATACTGCAGAGCATGACGATCCTAATCGCATCCTCACTGCAGCGGATTTACCCAATCCCGACGAAATTGAAGTAGGCGGCAGCTTTGCGAGTTTTATGGGCGCCAATGTTGACCCTGCGGCTAAATCAGCAGCGCTACGTGCACTGTGGAAACAACCGCATTTCAACGAGATAGATGGGCTTTTGGAATATGCACTCGATTACAGTAATCAACCGAAACTCAGTGCAGAAGTCTCAGCTGAATTGATGCAAAAAGTCTTCCGTTACATAGCCGAAGACAGCGAGACCTCGGATGAAGAATCAGCTGTTTTAGCCAAACAAACTGAAGAAAGCAATCCATCCACGAGTCTTGATGTAAGCGAAACAACAACTCATGAGACTAATGAAGTCGAAGTCGAATGGGCAGCTGAGCCGATAACGGACAATTTGGATGGGGAGACTGATGACCTACCCCAAAATGCACCAGAGCCCTTAGCTCAGGTACATACCCGAGTTGTTTAACGTCAGTTTAGCTAATTTTAATGTCCGTAACTTTGGTATGTGAATTGCTGTACTAAGATATAAAAAAGCTTAGATAAAAGCAGAAAAGGCAATGACTTACTTATTACCAGCCGCCTAAATCTGCCCAGATACAGTAAAACAAGAAACAGCCAAAGTACTGTTCAGGAACGCAATGTGAGCACTTATTTGATGACCAATCAAACCCAAGAAGCGTTAAAACAAGCGCGACAACAGGTATTAACGCAAACTCAGATGTTGCAGAATCTGATCCCGCCAACTGTCAGCTATACCACCGAAGGCAATGTTCTTATTATTGGCCCAGAAGATCTGGCTCGCCTCGCCGCGGACAAATTGTCCACTATGGCCCATAGAGTGATTTTAGCCAATGAAGCCATTACCAGCCAAGATGAAGCGCACCTAGAACGTGTCATGGCAGCGGCAACTGATGTCGAAAGCTATTACAACAAACTCATTGGCGTAAAAGGCTTTTTAGGCCAATTCCAAGTCAGTGTTGAACATCAAGATGGTGCTGCCGAACTCAGTTTAGTGTCAATCCGTAAACCCCATTTCGATATCGTGCTCGATTTGAGCAGCGCAGCTTGTTTGAACTTAGAAATGCTGCCACCCGGCTATTTTTACGTAGGCCAAGACGCAGAAAAACTCGAAGATGCCCTCGCGCAAATTCCCGATCTCATCGGCCAATTTGATAAGCCGCGCTACGTCAAAATTAACTCAGATATCTGTGCCCACGACCGCAATGGCATCAATGGTTGTAATCGTTGCCTCAACTTCTGCCCAGCAGATGCGATCAGTAGTGTCGCAAAGAAAATTGAAATCGATCCATATCTTTGCCACGGCGCAGGCAGTTGTACCAGCGCTTGCCCAACGGGTGCCATCAGTTACGATTTACCTACGCCGCAAGCTTTGCATTCATACCTGAACAAAATCGTTAGTCGGTTCCGCGAGCAAGCCCAAACCGCACCAGTGATCTTGTTCCACGATAATGCTGTCGGCGCCAACTTTATTAGCGACGATTTAGCAGGCGACATCATCCCCGTTGCCCTCGAAGAAATTACCGTTTCTAGCGTCGATCATTGGTTGTCAGTACTCGCTTGGGGCGCGCGCCAAGTGCTGATCCTCAACACAGACGCAACAGCGCCAACCCTAACGCAAATGCTTAAAGGCGAACTGTCGTTAGCCAATAGCATTTTAGATGAAATGGGCCAGCCACAACGCATTAGCCTCATCGACCCGAGCATGCTTGCCGATTTACATTCGATACTCGATATCAGCTTAGATTGGCCCGTGATCGTGCCCGCCGCATTTGTGTCGACCACTAAACGCAATACGCTATTTGAAGCGATCGACCACCTCAATAGCCAAGCGGGTGAAATCGATACTTGCCTTAGCCTCAGCAATATTCCCTTTGGCAAAGTCAGTGTGAATGTAGAAAAGTGCACTATGTGTATGTCCTGCGTGGCAATTTGCCCAACCGTGGCATTACAAGATGGCGGCGACAAACCTGCACTACACTTCATCGAGCAAAACTGCGTGCAATGCGGCTTATGTGAGGCAGCGTGTCCTGAAAAAGTGATAAGCCTTACCCCGCAAATTAACTTTAATAAAGCTGCCCGTCAGCAACAACACACCCTGAAAGAAGAAGCCCCCTTCGAATGTATTCGCTGCGGCTCTCCTTTTGCGACCCAATCTATGGTGCATCGGATGCTGGATATGGTCGGCGCGCACAGCGCATTTTCTGCCAATATTGAACGCTTGAAAATGTGTGGCGACTGCCGGGTAAAAGACATGTTTGAAGACATTCTTCAAGATCCTGAAAAGCAACTGCGATAAGAGATCCGCTATGACCGAATCAGTAAGACAAGTTTCAGAAAACGATCAGTTGAGAGCCGATATCTATCAACTGTTAGCCGCCCTATTGCGCCGTCAGCCAAGCCCTGAACTGCTACACTTTTTGGCCAATCTTGAAATTGATGCCAATGAAGACAACGAGATGACTAAAGCTTGGTTATCACTCCAACTCGCCGCACAGCAGTTCAACAGTGCACAACTAGAAGACGAGTATTTTGCCCTCTTCCTCGGTGTAGGTTGCGGTGAGATCCTGCCCTACGGCAGCTGGTTTATGACGGGCTCATTGATGGATAAACCACTGGCATTGCTACGCCAAGACTTAATGCAACTGGGGTTTGAACGCGAAGACAACGTCAAGGAACCCGAAGATCACGTTGCAGCACTGTGTGAAGTGATGGGAACCCTGATTTTAGAAGCGCCAAGTTATCGTCAATTGGCTTTTTACCAACGCCATATCGGCAGCTGGATTGGCCGTTTTTGCGACAATTTAGCCAAGGCGCCAAGTGCGGCGTTTTACGCCACGGTTGCACAGCTAGCAAAAGCGTTTTTTGCAATGGAAGCCAGTGCTTTTGAGCAATTAAGCTTAGATATTCCAGTCAATTGCCCAGGCAGCGCAGACTTACAGCCAGCCACCAGCGATTTAGCAAAACCAGTAGAGTTAATGAACTAAGACTAAACTGAGTGATAGCGCGGCATGTGCGTGCTAAATGTTAGAGATGAGTTAAAACTGCTAAGGTGAGATTAATGTTCACCTTAGCAACAATAACGGAAGCTTAGGCTTCCACAATAACCGAGGTGGTAGCCGTTTGTACCACCTTATCCAGTAACACAAGGAGACACTATGAAGAAGCCAGCTTCCGACATGGGCCGTCGTCAATTGCTTAAAGCATTGGCACTCGGCAGTGCGGCAGGCGCAGTGGTCACTGTAAGTAGTCAAGCGTTAGCTTCGACAAAAACGGCAGCGACCACAGAGCCTAAAAGTGAGAACTACCGCGAAACCGACCATATTCGTAGCTATTATGCGTCGCTTTAAAACTAAAATAGAGGAGAGTGTGTGATGCGATTAACCCGCAAAACAGACCAGGTTGTCGAAGCTAAAGCGCCAGCACTGGGTCTCAATCGTCGTCAGTTCTTAAAATCGGCAAGTCTTGCCACAGGAGGGATCGCTGCGGCGTCCATGCTGGGCACAGGCATGATGCGTAAAGCACAGGCCCAAGAAGATATTGGCCATAATGTTCCCACCGAAGTAAAACGTACCATCTGTTCTCACTGTGCCGTAGGTTGTGGTGTGTATGCAGAAGTACAAAATGGTGTATGGACGGGTCAAGAACCCGCATTCGATCACCCGTTCAACGCTGGCGGTCACTGCGCGAAAGGTGCTGCACTGCGTGAACATGGTCACGGCGAAAAACGCCTGAAATACCCCATGAAGTTAGAAGGCGGAAAATGGAAAAAGATCTCTTGGGATCAAGCGATTAATGAAGTCGGCGATAAAATGGCTTCAATTCGTCAAGAGTCAGGCCCAGATTCAGTCTACTTTATGGGTAGCGCTAAGTTCTCTAACGAACAAGCTTATTTATATCGCAAATTTGCGGCATTGTGGGGTACGAACAACGTCGACCATTCTGCCCGTATTTGTCACTCTACCACGGTAGCCGGTGTTGCTAACACTTGGGGCTACGGTGCGCAAACCAACTCAATCAACGATATTCGCAACTCTAAGTGCATCATGTTTATTGGGGCAAACCCCAGTGAAGCGCATCCTGTTGCCATGCAGCATATTTTGATTGGTAAAGAACGCGGTGCCAAAATCATCGTTGTTGATCCACGTTTCACCCGTACTGCAGCGAAATCTGACGAGTACGTGCATATCCGTCCTGGCACAGACATCCCCTTCATTTATGGCCTGTTATGGCACATATTTGAAAACGGCTGGGAAGATAAAGAGTTTATCAAACACCGTGTCTATGGCATGGATCGTATCCGCGAGGAAGTGAAGAAGTATACCCCTGAAGAAGTTGAGTTAGTTGCGGGTGTACCAAAGGCGCAGATGTACCGCGTCGCTAAAATGATGGCTGAAACCAAACCCGGCACCATTATTTGGTGTATGGGTGGTACTCAGCATCACGTGGGTAACTCGAACACCCGTTCATACTGCATGTTACAACTCGCTTTAGGCAACATGGGTGTACCTGGCGGCGGCACTAACATTTTCCGCGGCCATGATAACGTGCAAGGCGCAACCGACTTTGGTTTGTTATTTGATAACTTACCGGGTTACTACGGTTTAACGACTGGCGCTTGGGCCCATTGGAATAATGTGTGGGATCTCGACCCTAATTGGGTAGCGAGCCGTTTCGATCAAGGCGAATATCTAGGACAAAAACCGCAAACCTCTGCGGGTATTCCTTGTTCGCGCTGGCACGATGGCGTGTTAGAAGATAAAACCAAGATAGCGCAAAAAGACAATATTCGTCTGGCGTTCTTCTGGGGACAATCGGTCAACACTGAAACCCGTGGCCGTGAAGTGCGTGAAGCTTTAAATAAAATGGATACCGTCGTCGTTGTCGATCCATTCCCAACCATGGCGGGTGTTATGCACCAACGTCAAGATGGGGTTTATTTACTTCCTGCGGCAACCCAGTTTGAAACCTACGGTTCAATCTCTGCGACTAACCGCTCAGTACAATGGCGTTCTAAGGTCATAGAACCCCTGTTCGAATCCCTGCCTGACCATGTGATCATGTACAAACTCGCCAAAAAAGTGGGTATAGATAAAGAGCTATTCAAGCATATTAAAGTCAATGGTGAAGAGCCTTTGATTGAAGATATCACCCGCGAATTTAACACAGGTATGTGGACTATCGGTTATACCGGACAAAGCCCAGAGCGTTTAAAAATGCACCAAGAAAACTGGGGTACTTTTGATGCTGACAGCCTAGAAGCCCCTGGCGGTCCAGCCAAAGGCGAAACCTACGGCTTACCTTGGCCTTGTTGGGGCACACCAGAGATGAAACATCCTGGTACCCAGATTCTGTATAACGAAGCCAAACATGTGAAAGACGGTGGCGGTAACTTCCGTGCTCGCTATGGTGTGGAACATGAAGGCAATAATATTCTTGCCGAAGGTACTTACTCTAAAGGCAGTGAGATCCAAGATGGCTATCCTGAATTTACCGCCGATATGCTTAAGCAATTAGGTTGGTGGGATGACCTGACCGAAAACGAGAAAAAACACGCCGAAGGCAAAAACTGGAAAACTGACATTTCCGGCGGTATCCAACGTGTTGCTATCAAGCACGGCTGTATCCCTTACGGTAACGCCAAAGCTCGTTGTATTGTATGGACATTCCCAGACGATATTCCACGCCACCGCGAACCACTTTACACGCCTCGTCGTGACTTAGTCGCTAAATACCCCACCTACGAAGATCGTATGGTTGCACGCTTACCGACACTGTATAAGTCAATTCAAGACAAGGATTTTGCTAAAGACTTCCCATTGGCACTCACATCAGGCCGCCTAGTGGAATATGAAGGTGGTGGTGAAGAATCCCGTTCTAACCCTTGGTTAGCTGAACTACAACAAGAAATGTTCATCGAAATGAACCCTGCTGATGCAGCGGATCGCGGTATTCGCGACGGTGACAATGTTTTTGTTCATGGTCCAGAAGGCGCCAAAATCACGGTTAAGGCTATGGTGACACCGCGCGTTATTGCCGGTGAATGTTTTATGCCATACCACTTTGCTGGGGTGTTTGAAGGCGAAAGCCTAGCGAAAAACTATCCAGAAGGCACAGTGCCTTACGTGATAGGCGAATCTGCAAACACCATTTTAACTTATGGCTACGACGTTGTGACTCAGATGCAAGAAACTAAGTCCAGCCTATGCCAAATCAGCAAAGCCTAACCTACTTGATGAGGAGATAAGCCATTATGGCAGTCATGAAATTTCTGTGTGACACCAAGCGCTGCATCGAGTGTAACGGTTGCGTCACTGCATGTAAGAACGAAAACGACTCCGCTCTCGAGTGGGGAATTCAACGTCGCCGCGTGGTGACGATCAACGATGGTCTACCTGGCGAAGCCTCAATTTCAGTGGCTTGTATGCACTGTACTGATGCTCCCTGCATGGCCGTATGTCCGGCAGATTGTTTCTACCGCACCGAAGACGGCATAGTGCTACACAACAAAGATACTTGTATCGGTTGTGGTTATTGCTTCTATGCTTGTCCATTTGGTGCACCGCAATTCCCGAAAAAGACTGCCTTTGGTAGTCGTGGCAAGATGGACAAGTGTACTTTCTGTGCCGGTGGCCCAGAAGAAACCTTCTCCGAAGCCGAGCGTAAAAAATACGGTGCCAACCGTATTGCTGAGGGCAAGTTACCTATGTGTGCAGAGCTTTGTTCTACTAAAGCGCTGCTCGCAGGTGATGCGGAAGTGGTATCAAACATTTACCGTCAACGTATGGCCTCTCGAGGCAATCCTAACGTGATTTGGGGTTACAACCCCAAGACAGGTGAGATTAACTAAGCAGAGCGAGGGTTAGGGAGAAATCCCTAACCTCTGGCAAGGAGTGAAAATGTTAAACAAACAGTTAAACAAATCACTGCGCAGTCTGTTTGCTCTGTTGGTGCTCGTCATGGGATTGGGATTAGGTTCAGTCATGAGCTCAAACCCAGTACACGCAAGTGATCAGCAATCGAGTCAACAACAGGCGAAAGCGCAAACCAGCGATGCCGATCTTTGGCGAGCGGTAAAAGCAGGCGATGCCGGCTATACCACTGCCAAAGGAATAGATACTGGGGTGTTGATTAACGTTGCCGGTAACCAAGGTAAAGAACTGAGAAATGAATACTTAACCCCCGTCATGGCGCTAGCCGTGGTAGGTGTGTTTGGTGCTTTCTTATTGTTTTATCTGGTGAATGGTCCATCAAAACTGAGTCATGGCTTTTCAGGCAAGATGGTTTCGCGCTGGTCAAAGGCGGATCTGTGGATCCATTGGATCATGGCGAGCAGCTGTCTGGCACTGATGTTTACCGGTCTAACCATAATGTTAGGTAAGCATGTCATACAGCCAATGTTAGGGCCCGACCTTTGGGCGCCATTGATCTATGGCAGCAAAACAATCCACGATTGGGCAGGTCCCATTTTTATCGCGGCTTGGGCTGTATGTGTGGTGAAATGGATGCCGTTACAAACCTTCAAGATGTATGATTTGAAATGGTTTTTAGTGGTAGGTGGTTATATCAACTTTGGCCCGTTCAAAGGTAAGCACCCTGACAGTGGTTTCGCTAACGCCGGTGAAAAAATGTGGTTCTGGACCCTGATGTTGTTTGGTTTATTCATCAGCGTATCTGGCATCATGTTGGTATTACCAGGCTTGGATTTACCCCGCGAAGCCTCTATGGGCGCGCTGCTGATCCACTCTATCAGCGCCATTATCTTGATTGCCTTTACTATAGTGCATATTTGGATGGCGACCGTACTGAGCGAAGGCGGTATGGAGTGTATGAAGTCAGGCTATTGTGATGAAAACTGGGCAATCCAGCACCATAATCTCTGGTATGACGAAATCAAAGCCAACGGCAGCTTAAAGTATAAAGACTAAGTTAAACCGCAGCTTTTACATCCTCAAAACACCCCGCATCGCGGGGTGTTTTTTATTCGCACTGATACCCTAATTCAACAGTACAAAAAATTAACAACTGAAACAGCGAGATACAAAAATCCGCCAACGCCCTCTTCCCCAGTAGTTCACTAAACTATGAGCGAGTTAACGCTTTAAGAGAACGGTCGCCGATTTCAGGGCTGCAAACTGTCCTAGATCAATTCCTACTCAACCCTTTCCTACTATATTGCCGTCACGCGCGATGATTGATGGTAAACAAGATGATTTCATTATCTTTTCCGTCGCTAATCTTCACTTTTTGATAACAAGATAAACCCCCACAAAAAGCCGTGCGATCTCAAAAACTAAACCCTAATTTCAGGAGTCAGCATGAAGCAGCAACCCAGCGATTTATCTCGCCGATCTTTGCTCAAAGCGCTCACCGTCAGCAGCGTAGCGGGTGCCGCCATTGCCGCAACCGGCATGAGCGTGGCACAGGTCAGCGAGAGCAGCAAGGTAACCACTAAAGAGTCAAAGGGTTACCACGAAACTGCGCATATCAGCAGCTATTACGATAGCTTGCGCAGCTAATCTAGGAGAAGTCAGCGATGAAGTTAACTCGCAAGTCCAATGTTGCCACAGTGGCAGACAAACCGGCGTTAGGCATCAGCCGTCGTCAATTTATGAAGCACGCAGGTATCGCCACAGGTGGTATTGCCGCAGCATCTCTAATGGGCACAGGCATGATGCGTCGTGTCGAAGCCAAAGAAGTGCCGCATGATGCGCCAATCGAAATCAAACGTACTATTTGTAGTGCCTGCGCCGTCGGTTGTGGCTTGTATGCCGAAGTACAAAATGGTGTGTGGACGGGCCAAGAACCCGCATTCGACCATCCATTCAACGCTGGCGGTCACTGCGCGAAAGGTGCTGCACTGCGTGAGCATGGTCATGGTGAAAAACGCCTGAAATATCCAATGAAATTGGTTGATGGCAAGTGGAAAAAAATCTCTTGGGAAGATGCTATTAACGAAGTGGGCGACCAAATGCTCAACATTCGTAAAGAATCTGGCCCAGACTCAGTGTACTTCATGGGTAGCGCTAAGTTTTCTAACGAAGGTTGTTACATGTACCGCAAGTTAGCGGCGATGTGGGGCACAAACAACGTCGACCATTCAGCTCGTATTTGTCACTCTACCACGGTAGCCGGTGTTGCTAACACTTGGGGCTACGGTGCGCAAACGAACTCTTTCAACGATATCCAGAATGCTCATGCCATCTTCCTGATCGGGGCAAACCCAGCAGAAGCGCATCCCGTTTCGATGCAACATATTCTGATCGCTAAAGAAAGAAACAACGCCAAAATCATCGTCGTTGACCCACGTTTCTCTCGCACTGCAGCGCATTCAGACTTGCATTGTGCAATTCGCCCAGGCACTGATATTCCTTTTATTTACGGTATGTTATGGCACATTTTTGAAAATGGTTGGGAAGATAAAACCTTTATCAAGCACCGCGTTTTCGAGATGGAAAGTATCCGTGCTGAAGTGAAGAAATTCCCACCTAAAGAAGTCGAAAACATCACTGGTGTGAGCGAAGCCGAGGTTTATCAAGCGGCTAAATTAATGGCTGATAACCGTCCTGGCACTGTGATTTGGTGTATGGGTGGAACTCAACACCACGTTGGTAATGCCAACACTCGCGCTTATTGTATTCTGCAATTAGCACTGGGCAACATGGGCGTTTCAGGTGGCGGCACTAACATTTTCCGTGGCCACGATAACGTACAAGGCGCAACGGACTTAGGTTTGTTATTTGATAACTTACCCGGTTACTACGGTTTGACCTCAGCAGCATGGAGTCACTGGACCCATGTTTGGGATCTGGACATGGCATGGGTGAAAGGTCGTTTCGATCAAACAGCCTACCTTGGCAAAGATCCAATGACGACACCGGGTATACCTTGTTCTCGTTGGCACGATGGTGTGTTAGAAGATAAGAGCAAGTTAGCACAGAAAGATAATATCCGTATGGCGTTTTTCTGGGGACAATCTGTCAACACTGAAACCCGCCAACGTGAAGTGCGTGATGCCTTAGACAAGATGGATACAGTCGTCGTTGTCGATCCATTCCCAACGATGGCAGGTGTTATGCACCGTCGTAAGAATGGCGTATATCTGCTGCCTGCGGCAACTCAGTTTGAGACTCACGGTTCAGTATCTAACTCAGGCCGTTCTATCCAGTGGCGTGAGCAAGTCATCGAGCCACTGTTCGAGTCTAAAACCGACATCGAAATCATGTACCGTTTAGCCCAAAAACTGGGTATTGCCGAGCAGTACACTAAACGCATCGCGATTGAAAATGGTTTACCTGTGATTGAAGAAATCACCCGTGAAATCAACCGCGGTATGTGGACTATCGGTATGACAGGTCAAAGCCCTGAGCGTATCAAGTTACACACCCAAAACTGGGGCACTTTCAGCAACAAGACGTTGGAAGCCGCAGGCGGCCCAGCTAAAGGCGAAACCTACGGTTTACCTTGGCCATGTTGGGGCACCCCAGAAGCTAAACACCCTGGTACTCAAATCCTCTATAACCAAGCCAAACACGTTAAAGACGGCGGTGGTAACTTCCGCGCCCGTTACGGTGTTGAATATAAGGGTCAAAGCATTTTAGCCGATGGCACTTATTCTAAAGGCGCTGAAATTCAAGACGGTTACCCAGAATTTACTGCCGATATGCTCAAACAATTGGGTTGGTGGGATGATCTGACGGCAGAGGAAAAAGCGGAAGCCGAAGGTAAAAACTGGAAAACAGATTTGTCAGGCGGCATAGTGCGCGTGGCGATCAAGCACGGTTGTATCCCCTTTGGTAATGCTAAAGCTCGTTGTATTGTATGGACTTTCCCTGACCAAGTCCCTGTACACCGTGAACCGTTATACACAGCACGTCGTGACTTAGTGGCGAAATACCCAACCTATGACGACATGCAAGTACACCGTCTCCCTACGCTGTATAAGTCTATCCAAGACAAAGACATGAGCGGCAAGTACCCGCTGGTACTGACATCGGGTCGTCTGGTTGAATACGAAGGTGGTGGTGAAGAATCTCGCTCCAACCCTTGGCTGGCTGAACTTCAACAGGAAATGTTCGTTGAGATAAGCCCTGCCGACGCTGCCGATCGCGGCATTCGTAACGGTGAAGACGTCTGGTTAGAAGGCGCCGAAGGTGGCCGTATTAAGGTGCAAGCCATGGTTACCCCAAGGGTAAAACCCGGCGTTACCTTTATGCCATACCACTTTGCGGGTGTGATGCACGGAGAAAGTTTAGCGCCTAATTATCCAGAGGGAACAGTGCCTTACGTTATTGGTGAATCTTGTAACACTGCGCTGACCTATGGTTATGACCCTGTGACACAAATGCAGGAAACCAAGGCATCACTCTGTCAGATTGTTAAAGCGTAAGTGCAGCTTAAGCTAGGAGAATTGCCATTATGGCTACAATGAAATTTTTGTGTGATACCAAGCGCTGCATCGAATGTAACGGTTGTGTCACTGCCTGTAAAAACGAAAACGACTCCGCTCTCGAGTGGGGTATCCAACGCCGCCGCGTAGTGACAATCAACGATGGTCAACGTGGTGAAGCCTCAATCTCTGTCGCCTGTATGCATTGCTCAGATGCACCTTGTATGGCGGTTTGCCCAGCAAACTGCTTCTACAGAACCGACGACGGCATAGTGCTACACGACAAAGATGCCTGTATTGGTTGCGGTTACTGCCTGTACGCCTGTCCATTTGGCGCACCTCAGTTCCCGAAAAAAGGTGCCTTTGGTAGCCGCGGTAAGATGGATAAATGTACCTTCTGTGCCGGTGGCCCAGAAGAAAACCACTCAGATGCAGAACGCCAAAAATACGGTTCAAACCGTATTGCCGAAGGCAAACTGCCTATGTGTGCAGAACTGTGCGCGACTAAAGCCCTGTTAGCGGGTGATGCCGAAGTGGTTTCAAGCATCTTCCGTGAGCGTGTGGCTTATCGTGGTGCTAAAAACGCGGCTTGGAATTAATTCAGGTCAACAGGATCTGTCCACAGACTTAGCTTAGCGCCTATCTAGGTAGGCGCGACTAAGTGAGAGAGGATGTATGATGAACAAATGGTTCAAACACATAGGGTTAGCCATAGCACTGTTATTTAGTGCTGTGTGTATAGCCAATGGTGGTGATGAACTGGCGAATCAAGTTCAACAGTCTGATGCCCAAATTTGGGCGCAACTGAAGGATGGTGCCACGGGATACACTACCTCCCAAAGTGAGTTTCATGCTCAGCCGATCAATACCTATGATTTACGGGTATTAGCGCTGCGTAGCGACTGGTTAGCGCCCGCCTTAATGGCAGCACTATTCGGTATGATCATTATCTTTGTCCTATTTATCAAGGTGAATGGCATCTCCAAGCTGCACCATGGTTTTTCAGGCAAGTTAGTGCATCGCTGGTCTAAGTTTGATGTTTCAATCCACTGGTTAGGCGCGATTCCATGCTTACTGTTGATTTTAACAGGCTTAACCTTGCTGGCGGGTCGCTTCTTCTTCCAACCTTGGTTGGGCGAAGGCATCTGGGAAGCAATCGTCTATGGCGCGAAGCAAATCCATGACGTGATGGCAATTCCCTTCATGATAGGTTGGGCATTGATGACCACCCTATGGGCGAAAAACCAACTGCCAAAAATGTACGACGTAAAGTGGTTCATGGTAGTAGGCGGTTACATTAACTTTGGTCCGTTCAAAGGTAAGCACCCAGATGCAGGTTTTGCTAACGCGGGTGAGAAAATGTGGTTCTGGGCATTTGCCCTGTTTGGATTAGTCATTTCAGCCTCGGGCATGTTATTACTCTTCCCTAACCTGTTCGAGCCAAGCCGTACATTAAGCTTGATCGCACTGGTACTGCATTCAGTGAGCGCTATCGTGATCTGTGCTTTCTCTATCGTACACATCTTCATGGCAACTGTGATGTCAGAAGGTGGTATGGAATGTATGGTGTCAGGCTACTGTGATGAAAACTGGGCAAGCCAACATCACAACCTATGGTTTGATGAAATCAAAGCCAACGGCACGCTTAAATATAAAGAATAAGACTGGAATCTAGTTGTAGGTATTCCAAAAATACTTAGCCACTAGCAAACGTAGAGCCCCCGTCAATCACTACTGGCGGGGGCTTTTATTTCAGCATTAGTCATCGGCTTTAAATATATGTCTGAATTACATTTTGAATCATTTGTAGCATTTGTAGCATTTGTAGCATTTGTAGCATTTGAGTACGAGATCACAAAGACCAATTTAAATGCTAAATCACTGTAAAAAAATTGCATGTATCATAGTTATTTAATAATAAAAACAATCATCTAGATAAAAGTTGAATTTAAACAACACAACATTTCGTAACTTAGCAACCAACCAGATGCAACACCAATAAAACAATTCAATTAAAAACAGTATCTTAGTAGACATTTCCATAAAATACTCTCTTGCTGGCTAGCTCACGCGCACGCTAAAATTACCTATAGCGTAATTAAATTACGCATTACTGCTTTTTATCCTAGAAGGTCACCATGTTTAAAAATGCCAAAACCAGTACATTGACGGCATTGCCATCAGTGTTTACAAGTATCTTACTGATCATCATAGGTATTTCGTGCTATCGCAGTTTTAACGAACTCGGTGAGACCAGTAAAAGCCTAGTCGACAACACTCAGCTCGCAGAAACTTTCACTACAGTACGAGAATCCTTTTTTGAGCTGCGCTTAGCCACCTTAGTCCACAACGGTAAAGCTATCGCCGATCAACAACATAAGGTCGCACAACTTGTCTCTCAACTGACCAAATTTAATACCGACTTCATGGGCACTGATGCTCAAGCTATTCATACTCTTTTACCACAAACAGAACATTATGTTCGTCTCTACCAAGAAGAACTGGCACTCGCTAAACAAACTGGAGCAGTACCTGAGCTAACCGCTGAGCGTGCAGCGCTCGGGCCTAAGGTCAGTAATCAAATCAACCAATTAGTCGCGCTGATCACTCAGCGAAATCATGAGTTAGGCAAACAAGCTGAAGATAAAGTCACCTCAACAGAAAGTATCCTACTGGGATTGATCTTGTTCGCGATTGTAGCGTCACTCTTCAGCGCCCTCATTATGAGTAAACAACTCGTCCACATAATCAATGAGATAAAACGGGTAATGGAACGTCTTGCCCATGGCGACCTAACTCATAAAACAAATATTAAAGGACAAAATGAGCTCTGCTCACTCGCAGAAGATCTCGACAGCGTGATAGGTAATCTACGTGAAATTATGTCTGAAATTACCCAAGCCTCGGATCATATGTCCGACCAAATTGGGCAATTGAATGTACAGTCAAATGCCAATAATCATGCACTGCAAATCCACGCCGTTGAAACCGACCAAGTCGTGACAGCCATGACTGAAATGAGCGCCACGGCCCATAATGTCGCAGGTGATGCAGCATCTGCTGCCCAGTTTACTCAACAAGCAAATGCGCAAGCGGATAAATCGAAGAAAGCCGTTGAACAAGCTGCCAACACTGTGATTGCCTTGGTCGCTAAAGTCGATGTCGCTGCTGATGCGATTAATGATATGAACGAAAATACCCGTCATATCGCCGCGATTTTGAATGTAATAGGTGAAATTGCCGATCAAACCAATCTGCTAGCGCTTAATGCAGCCATCGAAGCCGCCCGTGCAGGTGAACAAGGTAGAGGCTTTGCTGTTGTCGCCGATGAAGTTCGCTCACTGGCCGCGCGCACGCAAGCAAGTACCGCAGAAATCAACCAGATGCTGGAACAACTTTATCTTGGTGCCAATGCCGCCGTAACCGCAATGGAGCAAACTAAACACAGTTGCCAACAAGCCGCCGATACCACCAATCTGGTAACGGAAAATCTCGATACCCTGACCACTTATGTGTTCGATATTAATGGACTCAGTAATCAAATCGCCACCGCAGCAGAAGAGCAAAGTGCTGTAACCGAAGAGATAAACCGTAATCTGACGACCATTCGTGAAATGGTCGATGAACTGAATCAAAGCGGTAAAGCCACCCTCAATAGCGCAACCTCTTTGGCCGCGACGAAGGAACAACTCGTCGGCGTGGTCTCGCATTTTAAGCTTTAGATTTAGGCTCCCTGAAAAAAGCTTTTAAATCTGCGGCCTAATAACAAAAATTATTGGGCTGTCAGATTTTTAGATGAGATATAAAGCGAGTCACACACCTGCAATATAAATCGCAGCCAAGAAAACTAACCTATTATTAATACTGTATTTTTAGAAAAATTATTTATCAAAAAATGATTAAATTGATTCAGTGCCAACAGTACTAAAGCAATAATAAGAGCGTGAAGCCTATAGTTCAGGAATGAAGATACGTATTGCCCATCTCCCACTCCCACAATATTGAATACCACTAAAAAACTTCGGACTCAGCTAATAAACGATTAGCTATCGTCGGCTTCCATGTAACGCCAACACACGGCAGTGCTACCGCTGCAATTCATCCGCCTGTCCATAACACAGTGGTAAACCGCAAGGCTTGCTTGTAGCATAACAAACCACTATGTTAGCCAACTTCAATCGCACTACCGCTTGCAAGTACCCGCTTAACGACAAGGATGTTATGAAGATATTCACTATTGCTACTCTCCTATTACTGTTGACCGTAAGCTTTGCAGCAACCGCAGAAAAGTCCGCGCTGGAACAGCTATTTGAGCAACAACAATACGACGCTTTCTTGCAACAAGCACAGCAGCAAGCAGCAGAGAACAATGCTGAGGCGTTATTCTTACTGGGTAAAGCCTACCATCTCGGCCGTGGCGTCACGCAAGACAATGCCACCGCCAGCCAATACTATGAACAAGCCAGAGCCTTAGGTTCGGCCCGTGCCAGCCATAATCTAGGCAGCATGGCGCTGGATAATGATCGAAAAACACAGGCCATCCCCTTGTTAGAAGAAGCGCTGGCGCGGGGTCTTAAACTACCGACCTTATATAACCTAGGACGAGCACACAGTCCGGCAGATCCCAGCTCAAGGTTCTATCTAGCGAAAGCAATCACTGCGGCGCAGCAAGCGGGGAGTTACTTTGGGCAAGCCTTTGAACTCCAGCCCGATAACCTCTATCTGGATAATGCCTCACGCGAGTATCTGCGCGCTTACTTAATGGCGATGCAAAGTGTCGGCAGCGAAAGACAAAGCCTCAACATCTCGCAGTTACGCCAGCAAGCCATAAAGTGGCTAGAATTGGGTATGGCAGCAGATGACGGTACGGCGTGGACAAACTACGGCGCCCTACTGTTGAATGAAAATGACTACAGCGGTGCGAAAGCCGCATTTTTACAAGGTGCTAAGCGTCAAGTTGCCATCGCTAACTATCATTTAGGCAATATGGAAGAGCGCGGTTTGGGCGCAGAAGCCGATAAAGTGAAAGCACTGGCATACTACGAGAAAGCGGCGTTAGCCGGCATGGAACAAGCTAAAACGCCCGCATATAATCTGCTTAATGCACAACTGGAATACGAAAATGATCTCACGAAATTGGAACAGGGCATTGCCCGCTTTAATGCACTAAAACAGCAAGAACAGTATGTTCCCATCTCACTGGACTCAGTTATTCATCGGCTAGCGTGGGGTAAGTTTCTGGCACTGCAGCGACAACAGATTATTTCGCTGCCAGCAGCGGCCAAAACCCAATTAAGCTTGCAGGCCTGTGGTTTAGGCTACAACCAACTGCATGGCAGTACATACAATATTGGAGAAAACTCACACTGGCGTATGGCGGCGTATCTAACCTTAGCTGACAAAATCGCCTTGCCACTAGAAGGCAGAGTCGATGAACATGGCTGCGCCAGTTTAACGATTACCATGACAGATCAGCTGTATCACTTGTTACAACAAGGTGCCGTATTCGGATTACGCTTTCCCAACTACACACTGCCACTGGCATTAAGCCAGCAAGAAAATATCTTGCAGCTAACACTCATGCCTGTCGAGACCCCATTACCGGTTAACTAGTCACAGCAATTTAAGCCTGTGGCCGCGCTTGCTCAGGTTACAGGCATTGTCTATTTTCAACAGCAACATTATACCAATCACATTAAATATCTAATCAGTTCAGAGCCTCACAGGCATCTCAATCCAAGGCGCATTGACGCAGAAATGGTTATTCCCTTTTAAGTCTATGCAACACCGGAGTGGGATGCCTGTGTGGCTCCCGAAGGGCGGCTGATGTTCACTACATGGCAACGCGCTTTATACTGCGTTTAAGGCTTTCGACAGAGCACCACTATGCCTTCAAGCCTTC
>Ga0172380_10004338_pt1 | contig 18316 bp, 17 predicted proteins | sample Leawe162metaG_FD_119747 | JGI IMG/M metagenome (GOLD analysis project Ga0172380, IMG submission 119747) | Leachate microbial communities from a municipal landfill in Southern Ontario, Canada - Leachate well 162 metaG | ecosystem: Engineered > Solid waste > Landfill > Unclassified | place... | reverse complement strand
GTGCGGACAATCATCTGGTGCTGGGGCAACTGGCGACCGAAGAAAAGAGCAACAAGATCACCGCCGTGCCCAGGATGCCGGAACTGCTGGACCGGTTCCGGGGGCGGCGCGATCGTGACGGTCTGGGGGCTGGTAAAGAGGGGCCAGGGATAAGGGGTTAGCGGTGGGCGTCAGCCCCCGCGCCCCCGGAAGTTCATTTTTTAACCGGCAGGCGTCCGGTGTCGTCGATGCGGTGCAGGAAAAAGTTTCAGTCCAGGCCGGGTTCCGATGCGCGATGTGCCGCACCGCCTGAATGAGCGAAATCTGCCGGTCGATGCTGGTCATCGTGTAGGGGGCGATGCGTTCGAGCACGGCGCGGTCGGCGTCGGAAATATCAGGCGGCAATTGCCGGGCCTTTTCGCGCGATCGTGGCGCCAGATCGTATCCCACCGCGCGAGCCGCTTTGCGAAGAAGTTTGTTCATGGAGTCGTATCGCGCTATTGTTCGGGGCCAAACTCTTTATTTTACGCGCTCGGCTGAATTTTCATATGTGTTTGCGGTATTGGTCCATCTTCCGTTAGTCAATATAATACGACATGCCAGAGAGTCACAAGCGGGGGCTGACGCCCACCGCTAAACGATGGGGCGCAATGTTTAGCGGTGGCCGTCAGGCCCCGCGTTCTGGGAACACGTCATGATTCTTGCGCATCATTTGATTTTCATCGCGTACGGTTTCTGGCTGCCCAACGACCCGCGCGGATCGTGGTCCACCTGGGTGCGTTCATGGGATTTGTTTCGTTACGGCCCGGCGACGAAAACCGACACCCGCCGCTCCGTCGCGGCGACAACACATGATGCGGCATTACGTCGCGCCGCCAAATCCGCATTGCGTTATCCACCGGTGAAGTTCGATGGTTTGCAGGCCCGCGCCATCGCCCGTGGTTTCGCACAAGCGAGCAAAGAATATGGTTACACCATCCATGCGTGCGCGATTCTGCCGGATCACGTTCATCTGGTCGTCGCAAGGCACGCTCGCACCACCGAGCAGCTGCGCGATCATTTGAAATCCCGCGCCACCCGCCAACTGAATATCGAGGCGATCAATCCGATGCCCGATGTCCCCGCCAAGCCCTCGCCGTGGGCGCGCAAAGGGTGGCAGGCGTTTCTCGATTCGCCGGAGGATATTGAACGCGCGATTCGGTATGCGCGGAACAATCCGTTGAAAGATGGGTTGCGCGAACAACATTGGCCGTTCGTCGTTCCGTGGAGCGCGGGCCCTGACGGGCACCGCTAAACGATGGGGCGCGTTGTTTAGCGGCGGGCGCCATCCACTGCGTCCTCGTTGTTCAACAGGATATCCAATTTCTCCCGCAGTTCCCGATTCTCATGCTCCAATCGTTTGACCCTAACGAGAAAATGTCGTGCGAAGTAAATGGCCATGAATATCGGGAAAAACAGCGAAAAAGCCACCATGCCCACGGCGATCAACAATGCTGGTTCCGGTATATTTTCCAATGCCGCTGGGGCTTTGAACTCCAGTTGGACCAGTCCCGCGATGAACACACACCCGCCCAGAAACGCCATGATGCAGAAAAAATAAATGTTGAACTTCGTCGTGACTTGTTCGATCACTTGGCGGGTTCCTTGCAGATCGTCATCGTTGGTCATGTTTCACCTCACGCGCTCGGCTTTGGGTTGGCGGTTCATCAGCATCGTGATGCCTTCGATCGGGTCGAGCCCCTCGAACAGGACGGCGTGAACGGCGGCGGTGATGGGCATTTCGACCTGGTATTGCCGTGATAATTGAATGATCGACCTGGCGGTGGGTACGCCTTCGACGACCCCCGGAATCCGCTTCAACATTTCGTCGAGCGACATGCCTTTGCCGAGCAGTTCGCCGGCGGAGCGGTTGCGGCCGGAGGGGCAGAAGCAGGTGGTGGCCAGGTCGCCCACGCCGGTGATGCCGAAGAAGGTTTCGGCATTGGCGCCCATCGCCACGCCCAGACGTGTGATCTCGGCCAGGCCGCGTGAGAGCAGGGCACTCTTGGCGTTGTAACCGGCCTGCAAACCGTCGAGTATCCCGGCGGCGATGGCGATGACGTTTTTCGTCGCGCCGGCCAGTTCCACGCCCAGCACGTCGGGGTTGGTGTAAACGCGATACCAATTCGTCGTGAAAATGCGCTGGACCTGTTCGGCGAGGGCCGGGTCTTGCGAGGCGACACAGACGGTGGCGGGCAGGCATTTGGCCAGTTCCTGCGCGATGCTGGGGCCGGACATGACCGCTAAGCCGCAAGCGGCCCCCGGAAGTTTTTGATCGAGTACCTCGCGGATCACTTCCGACGGACGTTTGAGCGTGTCGTTTTCGATGCCCTTGGCGACGGAGACGATGGGGATCCCCGCGGGGTAATGTTGCACGAAACGCTGCCAGACCGTGCGGACGAATTGCGTGGGGGCGGCGGAGACGATGAGTTGCGCATCGCGCATCGCGGTCGCTTCATCGGCGGTGAAGCGCAGGCCGGCGGGCAGCGGAATGCCGGGCAGATAGCGGCGATTTTCGCGGTGGCGTTCGAGTTCTTCGACGTGATCGGCGAACGGCCCCCACATCGTGACGGCCAGGCCGCGACTGTCGAGCAGCATCGCACAGGCGGTCGCCATGGCGCCGTCGCCGAGGAGGGTGATGTTGTGAATGGTCATGTCGTGAACCTTTTGCGGTGAAAGGGCAAAGAATGACGAATGACGAAACTCGAATGACGAATGAAATCCCAAATCTCAAATTCCAAGGCGATGAAGGCGGCGTATCCGGCTTTGAACATTGGAATTTGGAACTTGATTCGTCATTCGAGTTTCGTCATTCGTCATTTTCACTTGTATTTGTTCATCGTCTGCACGATTTTGCGATGGACGGCCAGGGGTCGGTGGAGCATGACCCAGTAGGCCTCGACGATGCCGGTGCCGGCGGTGGCGAAGCCGATGCTGCCCAGGCCGAACAGTCGTTCGCGGATGGTGAAGACGGTCTGCGTGTGCTGGATTTTTTTGAGATGGGCTTCAAAGACATAAACGCGGAGGACGCCCATGATGCGGATGACGCGGCGATCGGTGAGGACATAAATGCGGCTGAGCCATTCGAGGAACTGCCAGACCAGCCGCACACCGATCAGCGATGCCCCGAGCAGAATCGCTTCACGTTCACCGACTCCCGGAATCCCCGGCACCCCCGAAATGTGAAGCGCCCAACACAGCACGACGATGATGACGATGGCGGCCAGGTGGGGCAGGCAGCCGAGGAGGATGTAGAGCGGGCTGGGTTTGAGCAGAAGGATGATGGTTTCGCCGTCCTGCAAGAGATGGGCGGGGAGCATCGCGCCGGCGCGATCAATGGGGAAGCCGAGCGCCTGATCGCCCCCGGAAGCGGGGTCCACGGGCACGGCGTGGTGGGGCGGGGGGGCGTGGGGATGATCGGGCGGTTGATGGGTCAATGGATCGCCTCCGCCTTGAGTGTGCAGACTTCGGGGAGGTTGCGATAGTAGCCGTCGTAGTCCAGGCCGTAGCCGACGACGAACTCATCGGGGATGTCGAAGCCGATGTAATCGGCGGGCACGGCGAGGGCGGAGGGTATTTTTTTTCGGAGCAGAACGCAGACTCTGACGGACGCGGGATTTTGTTGCGCGATGAGTTGGCGGACGGCGGTGACGGATCGGCCGGAGTCGAGAATGTCATCGACGATCAGGACGTGTTTGCCGGCCAGGTCGGTGGGCATGGGCGGATGAATGGTGACGCCATGGCTGGCGGTGGATTTGCCGGGGTAGGAGCTGATGCTGAGCATTCGCATACGCATCATCAGGGGCATTTTCCGGACCAGATCGGCGAGGAAGATGATGCTGCCGGTGAGCAGGGGGACGAGGACGAGTTCCATGTGGGTGTTGCCGGCTTGAGGGTCTGAACTTCCGGGGGCGGCGAAATCACGGGCAATTTCATCGGCCAGTTCCTCGACGCGATGCGCGATGGTTTTGCGGTCCAGCAATACCCGATCAATGTGCGTTTGCATGAGAGGATGATAAAGGGACGGGGGGAAAGTGGGAAGTGGGAAGGCGGAAGTGGGAAGTCGGAGGAAAGTGGGAAGGCGAAAGTGGGAAGTCGGAAGTTCAGATCAACATCCGGCTGCGCTAAGCACGGGATGACGCCGTCCTCGGCGGCAGACCGTTGCATGGACTTCCCACTTCCCACTTCCCACTTACGACCTCGCCGCCCATTCGAGCATCCAGAAGGCGACCGGGGCGACGAGCAGGGGGGAGTCGATCACGTCGAGCAAACCGCCGAAGCCGGGCACGGCGGTGCCGGAGTCTTTGACCCCGGCGTCGCGTTTGAACAAGCTGACCATCAGGTCGCCGGCGTGCCCGACCAATGCGAGCAACACCCCGGCGAACGCGGCGAGGGCCGGGTCGTATTTTTTCGGGATCAGTTCACGAACGCCCGTTTGGGGATTGGTCAGATACACCGTGGTCAGATCGGTGACTTGCGAGAGCCACGCGAAACCCGTGGCGACCAGTGCCGCCAGCACGATCCCGCCGGCCAAACCTTCCCATGTTTTTTTGGGGCTGAGCCACGGAATCAATTTATGTTTGCCGATGGCGCGTCCGGTGAAGTAGGCGCCGATGTCGCCGCTCTTGGTGATGAGGATCACGCCGACGACGACCCAGCCGGAGTGCCACCGGCGAATGGACAGATAAAAGCCGGGCATCAGGCCCAGGAGGATGACGGTGAACAGCACGGCCCCGGCGGCGGCGATCACGCCGTGGATGTGCGTATCGCGGCTGTGTACCAGCAGCGTGATGACGAAACAGGCGATCAGCACCGTGCCGATGATGGCGGTGCCGGTGGGGGCGTTGAACATGCGGGGCGTGGCGTAAAGCGAAACGCAGGTGGCGATCGCGCCGAACGAGGCGAGCAGCGAATGCGACGGCACGCCGACGTTGCGCAGCAGGGCCGACAGCTCGCGCACCGCGAACGGAATGAGCACCACTGTGAACGCGAGAAACAACAGACCGGGCGGAGGACTTTCCCGATGGAAAATTTCCGTCAGTTCATCCGGCCAGGACACGGCGGTCAGCCGTTCATCGCACAACACCAGCGCGACGATGGCCGCGATCATCAAGGAACCGAAAATCAGACGGTGCTTGAGCATGAGGGAAGGGTAACTGTGGCAATGACGAATGTCTAATGACGAATGACGAATGACGAAAGAATGACGAAAGACGAAATCCGAATGACGAATGAAATCCCAAGCATCAAATTTCAAACGATGGGACGCGATGCTCTGTGATTTGAACATTGGAATTTGAAACTTCATTCGCCATTCGGGTTTCGTCATTCGTCATTTCGTCTTCGTGACCACCGCCCCGAATCGCCTGGTGCGCCCCGCGTAATCGCGCAGCGCCTGGTGCAGGTGTCCGATGGTGAAATCGGGCCAGAAGTCGGGCGTGACCCATAGTTCGCCGTAGCTGATCTGCCAGAGCAGAAAGTTGCTCAATCGCATTTCACCGGCGGTGCGGATCATCAGGTCGGGGTCGGGCAGACCGGCGGTGTACAGGTGATCGCTGATGCGTTGCTCGTCGATCTGATCGGGCGAAAGTTTCCCGGCGGCGACCTCGGCGGCGATGGCGCGCACGGCGTCGGTGATCTCCTGACGCGAGCCGTAGTTCAGCGCCAGCGCCAGCGTCAGACCCGGATTGCCGCGCGTCACTTCCGTGGTGCGATCCAGCTCGCGCAACACGCCGGTCGCCAGTCCCTCGCGCCGGCCGATGTGAATGAATCGCAGGCGATTGTCGATCAGTTTCCGCCGCTCGGATTGCAGGTACTGCTCGTACAGGTCCATCAGGCAATTGACTTCATGGGCGGGCCGGCGAATCAGATTTTCGTGACTGAGCGCATAAAGCGACAACGCCCGCAGGCCGAGGTTGGCGCATTCGGTGACAATCGGCAGCACGGCTTCGGCGCCCTTGGCGTGACCGAAGGTGCGATCTTTGCCGCGCTGTTGCGCCCAGCGGCCGTTGCCGTCCATGACGACAGCGATGTGTTTGGGCATCGCGTCGGGGGGCAGGTCGAGTTTTTGCCGCGATTCGTTCATGTTGATTTAACCGCAGAGGCGCAGAGACGCAGAGAAGATAAAAACAATTTCATATTTCTTCTCTGCGTCTCTGCGCCTCTGCGGTTGATAAATCCTTCATCGGATAATCGTCTGCGAACGCTTCGGCCCGACGCTGATGGTTTTCACCGGGATGCCTGTCACTTCTTCGATCAATGCAATGTACGCCTGTGCCGGGGCCGGCAGTTCGCTGTATTTTCGGCAATGCGTGATTTCATCGGAAAAACCAGCGGTCTGGCGATAGACGGGCTTCACCTTCGCCAGCGCCCCGGCATCGTGCGGGAAGCTGTCGATGGGTTGCCCGTTCACGGTGTAATCAATGCAGACCTGCAACTTCTCGAAACCGGCCAGCACGTCGAGCAGCATGATGGACAACTCCGTCACGCCGCCCAGCGCCGCGGTGTATTTGATGACCGCCAGGTCCAGCCAGCCGCAGCGGCGGGGCCGGCCGGTCGTCGTGCCGTATTCCCGTCCGCGCTCGCGGATGCGGTCGCCGATGTCGTTGTTCAATTCCGTGGCGAACGGCCCGGCCCCGACGCGCGTGGTGTATGCCTTGACGATGCCGACCACGCGCCCCAGCGTTCCGCCCGGCACGCCCGCCCCGGCATAAACGCCGATGGACCCGCAATGGCTCGATGTCACGAATGGGAATGTGCCGTGGTCGATGTCGAGCATCGAACCGTTGGCACCCTCGAACAGCAGCTTCTTTCCGTCAGCCATCGCGCGATGCAGCAGCGTCATCGTGTCGCAGATGTGCGGACGAATCACTTCGGCATAACCGAGATACACATCGGCGATCCGATCGGCGTTCCACGGAGTGAACGGCTGATCCGCCACATCCGCCATCGCGCCCAGCATCGCGTTTTTCACCGTCACGATATAACGCAATTTCTCGCGGAATCCATCGGGATCAAGCAGGTCCGCCGCGCGGATCGCCAGCGTTCGCAGCATCTTGTCCGAATAGGTCGGCCCGATGCCGCGCCCGGTCGTGCCGATCTTGCTCTGGTCGCCGCGCGCCTTGGCGACCGCCGCTTCGAGCAGGGCGTCCTGCTGCTTGTGATACGGCATCACGATGTGGGCGCGATTGCTGATCCGCAGGTTGTCGCCGATGACGATGCCCTTGCCCGCCAGCGCGTCGATCTCTTCGATCAACACCGACGGATCAAGCACCACCCCGTTGGCGATCACGTTGAGCTTGCCTTCGTTGAGGATGCCCGATGGGATCAGGTGCAGGGCGTAGCGTTGATTGTCGATCTCGACGGAGTGACCCGCGTTGGCCCCGCCGTTGTAGCGGATGATGCAGTCGAATTGCTCGGTCAGCAGATCGACGATTTTGCCCTTGCCCTCGTCGCCCCACTGAAGCCCGGTGACGGCGGCATGGGGGGAGGCGGTTGGTTGCGCGCGGATCATGGCGAGGTCTCCTGAGGGATTTCTGATTTCTGATTTGGGATTTCCGATTTGGGGAGAGTGTCAAATGCGCGTGTTGTGCCTGCCTTCAAATCAGAATTCAGAAATCATACATCAGCAATCCTGTCTGTCCGCATCGGGCGCAAGGGTGTACGCCAGCCCTCACGCCGGTTTCCGGGGGTCCGGGGGTCCGGTGCGGGGGCGAGCTTCGCCTTTTATCCTTGATGGTTCAGGATGATCCGCGTCCCAACCCCCGGAGTCGGGAATGCTCGCCGCGGTTGGTTTGACGCCGACAGTGTAACGTCAAACCGCGATGACTGACAAGTTCCCGCATCGCCGTTCCCGCATCGCCGCATCGCCGGAGTTTCCCGCCGGGCGCATGACAACTGGCGCACCCGTCTGAACGGGAGTCGCCCACCCGACGATTTCACACGAATAAACACGCAGACGCACGAAGTTGAAAGGATCATATTTAAGAGCACCTAAAAGAACCCTTGATTCAGTCTTCGCCAGCAGATGACGCAGCAGGCCAAGTCGAGGAAGGATTCGTGAATGTCGTCACGCCGATCGTCCAGGCGGCCAGCTTCGCCAGCGCCGACCCTCGGAAGCGGAAGTTCCGTGTCGTCCACCGCGATCAGCTTGCCCGGCAGATCGTCCAGACGTTGGTCATGGTTGAGCGGTTGCAACTGAACGCCCAACTCGGCGATGATCGGTTTAAGAGGGCGTGTGAGAAGTTGTTGATCGACGGTCGGTCCCGTGCCGTCGCCGCCCCATGCAGCCGATCCAGCAGCGGCAGGAACCGGCGAAAGTGTTTCCAGCCGGTGAGTTGCTCGTCGGTGATCGGTTCGCCTCGCGGCATCGCCATGCCGCAGATCATACGCCCATTGTGGAAAAAGCGCAATGGTAGAATTCGGTTAAGGTCCGTCACCCCTTCAAACAATGTGCCGAACAGGATGGGGCAGACCCCATTTACTTCTCCGCGTTTATCTGTGGTTCCAATTTTCTCCTCTGCGCCTCCGCGGTTAATCAAAAGAACGGGCATGCGGTTGTCCGGGACGAGTATTCGCCTTGTCCCGAACCGAAGGTGTTCGGAAATCGGGTTTGATACAATGCGTCCCTTTTGAACCCCGGCCCGGAGACCTGTTATGTCATTTCGCCCCAAACTCGGCAAATGGATCAATGTTTCCGCCAATATCATCCGGCATCGTAAAACATGCGTCCAGATCATCTCCCAGTTGCCCGCCCTGCGCCGGGGATTTGATTTCGCCCGCCATGCCTGCCGTCCGCCGGAGATCAATCCCGCCTCCTCATCCCCGCCGCCCCGGATCGATCTCCCGTTCCCAACCGTTTCAGGGATTTCTACAACGCCCGAACCACCGGCCGGGGCGTTTGGAAATGGGATCACTATTTTGACATCTACCATCGCCATTTCCCAAAATTCGTGGGCCGCGACGTCAATATCCTCGAAGTCGGTGTTTGTAACGATTTCACCCCGTACATTTGTGGTTTCATCCAAAACCTCAACCACTTCAATCTCATGCACCGCGGGTCGGACATGATCGCCTCCCCCAATGATTACCAGCGACTCGTTCACTCGATGCACTTTTATCCTTTTGTCACCGTCATCGAAAAAGCCGCGGTTCCCGTGGATAAGTTTTTCGCCGATAAACGTGGCACACTGTGGCAGCCGTTTCTCTGATCGTCCCCTCCATCGTCGCTTCCCCGTCGTGGCTGTGCGCACATTCCCAAACCTCCGCCCCTCTGTATGGACACCTTCGATCGCGCACTCTGGATCGCGCCCGCAAACCGATGGCCGCCCAGAGCGCACAGTGGCAGTGGCGCTACAAAGGGTGCGGCTCCTTCGTCTTCAAAATCTACTGGCCCTTCGCCCCCACGCCGGCCCTCGGAAGTGGTGAAGCCATGCACATTCCCTCCGGTTGGCGCACCAGCGTGGGCGGGTTCTCGTGTCGCCGCTGTGCCGACATCGCCTACGAAAGCGCCGAACGCACCAGCCGCTCATCGACCGGCTGGCGCGTCGATCCGATGGATCGTTTCTGCCGCCGACTCACCGCCGGTCGCGTCGCCTGGCGCGATGTCCGCCAACTCATGGAACAGGAGGATGGATCGGATCGCGTAAACCATCTCCGTTATTTTCACCCCAAGCCGAGGCGGAGCGAGTCTTCGAGCGCCGCCCCGGGTTCTTCCGAGACGATGATCGACGCCCGTCGCTCCGGGTTCCGGGGGCCACGTTTACAAATAGTGCAAAACAATTGACAGCCAGTCCATTCACAACGCATCCATCGCCCTTTATTATTTCATGGCTGTTGACACATGATGCAAAACTTTCAAGACGTTTCTGAAAGCGGGCGTTTCATGCAACCTTGTCTTTTTTCCGTCAGCTACGCCGGTCTGTGGGGGCAATCGCAACCGACTCTCGATCAGTTCATCGACAAGGCCGCGACGCTCGGCTTCAACTCCGTCATGCTCATGGCCAAGCGGCCTCACCTGTCCCCGCTCGACATCGACGACCAACGCATCGCCCAAATCAAAACCGCTCTCCGAAACGCCCATCTCACCTGCCCCGTCATCGGCGGTTACACCGACTTCTCCGGCTTCGCCGCCCCCGAAGTCCCCGCCGTTGAAATGCAGATCGCTTACGTCCACTCCCTCGCACGTCTCGCCTCGCAATTGCACGATCATCCCATTGTTCGCATTTTCACCAGTTACGATCACGGCAACGCCCGCCTCGCCTGGGACCAGACCGCCTCCTTCATCCGCGAATGCTGTGATCGCGCCGCGGACCACAACGTCACCCTCGCCGTTCAGAACCATCACGACCTCGCCGTCCACACCGACGCGCTCATCGAGTTCCTCGCCACCGTCGATCGCCCCAATTGCAAACTCGGCTTCGACGCCTGGTCCCCCGCCGTACGCGGCGAAGACCTCTACGCCGCCGCCAAAAAAGCCGCTCCCCACACCGTCATCACCACCAATGCCGATTACGTCAAACTCCCCGCATTCCAGTACGACTCCGACCGCGTCAGCTACAACCCCACCGGCCAACTCCTCCGCGCCGTCCCCTTCGGACAGGGCTTCATCGACTATCCCGCCTACTGGCGCGGACTGGCCGACGGTGGATTCAACGGCATCCTCTCCTACGAAATGTGTTCCCCACTCCGCGGCGGAGCCACCGAAGCCAACCTCGACCGTTGCGCCACCTCTTTCCTCACCTGGATGAAACAACACGGCCCATCCCTCGGCCTGAAATAGCCCCCCCAGCAACACAGACCCATTCACAAGGACTCACGCCATGTCCCTGCCCGTCAAACTCGGAATCGTCGGTTGCGGCGTCATCGGCACGATGCACGCACAAGCCGCCGCTTCCTCCAAAGACATCAACCTCATCGCCGTCGCCGATCTCATCGACGATAAAGCCCATCGCATCGCCGACCTCCATCACGTCCCCAATGTCTATCGCCACGGACGCGATCTCCTCAAAAACTCCGATATTCAGGCAGTCCTCCTCGCCTTCCCAACACAACAACGCGGCCAATTAGTCAAACAAGCCCTCCAATCCAACCGCCACGTCCTCGTCGAAAAACCCGTCGCCATGAACCTGCGCGAACTTCGCTCCTTCCTCCAACTCCAGGGCGATCGCCTCGCCGCCTGCGCTTCTTCCCGCTTCCGAACTTATCACTCCGCCGCCGTCGCGCAACGCTTCATTTCCAGCGGAAAACTCGGCGATGTCCGTCTCATCCGCGTCCGTGCGATCAACCCCTCACGCGGCAAACCCCAGGCCTTGCCCCCCGATTGGCGACTCAGCAAAAAACTCAATGCCGGCGGAATCCTCGTCAACTGGGGCGTGTACGATCTCGACTACATCCTCGGCATCTTCTCTTGGAAACTGAAACCCATTTCCGTCACCGCACAGTGCTGGACCGTCCCGCCGATTTATAAGAAACACGTCACCCCCAATTCCGATGCCGAGACACACTACACCGCCATGATCCGCTGCGCCGCCGGACAGATCATCAACATCGAACGCGGCGAATACATGCCCACTTCCCAGCCCGACGCCGCGTGGGAAATCACCGGCTCCAACGGAACCCTCCGACTCAACATGCTCCCAAGCGACGGCAAACACCTCATCTTCGACCGCGCCGACGCCTTCCGTGGCGTCGTTTCCAAAACCATCTGGCAAGGCGACGACCGCTCCGACGCCGTTCACGCCGGCCCCGTCCGCGACTTCGCCCACGCCATCCGTTTCAACCATCCGCCCCTGACCTCTTTGAAACAGGAAGCCGATATCGTCCGTATCACCGACGCCATCTACGCTTCCTCCAAATGCGAACAAACCATCACCTTGTGAACCCCTTTGGAAAAACATCACCATGAAATACGCCTTCATGACTTTTTCGTGCCCGACCGCAACCTTTGAGCAAATGCTCACACTCGCCAAACAGCTCGGCTACGCCGGCGTCGAACCCCGCATTGTCGCCAAGCACGCCCACGGCGTCGAAACCACCACCCCGCCCGATCAACGCAAAATTATGCGTAAAACAGCCGAAAAACTCAATGTCGCCATCTGCTGCATCGCCACCAGTTGCCGATTCGCCGTCGCTGAATCGCAGCAAGCCACTATCGCCGACGCACTGGCCGCCATCGACCTCGCCGGCGATCTGGACTGTCACCGTATTCGCGTGTTCGGCGGCGATTTCCCCGCCTCCATCCCGCGCTCTTCCGCCATCGCCACCGCCGTCGAGGGCCTCAAACGTGTCGCCGACCACGCCGCCAAACGCGATGTCGTCGTCTGCATGGAAACCCACGATAGCTGGTCCAACCCCGTTTATGTCGCCGAGGTGATGCGAACGGTCAATCACCCCAACATCGCCGTCAACTACGATATGATGCACCCCGTCCGCGCCGGCGGCTCCAGCAACGACGAGGCCTACGCCATGCTCAGGCCCTGGGTACGTCACGTCCATATCCACGACGGCTTGCGCACCGTCGATCAACTCGTCATGCTCCCGCTCGGCACCGGCGAACTCGATCCCCGGGGCTTCCTCCGCCTCCTTCGCGCCGACAACTACGCCGGCTACGTCAGCGGCGAATGGATCGACAGCACCATGTCCCCCGACTTCTGGAAAGATCATCTGAAAACCGAAATGCGAATCCTCCAGCGATATGACCGCGAAGGTTGATCTTCAAAACATGAAAACTACACATGCGTCCGACGCCTGTATGTCGCGGGCGGAACGCCCATCTGACTCGTGAAAACACGGGTGAAATGAAACCGGTTGGTGAATCCGCATTGCCGGGCGATGTAGCCAATTCGGTGTTCGGTGAAGATCAGTTCCTGCGCCGCCAGTGCGATTCGGCGTTCAAGAAGATAACGGGCCGGGGTCTGCCCGACGATCTGCCGGAAACGCCGGGCGAAGTGGTCGCAACTCAAATCGCAAAGTTCCGCCAGCCGCTCGTTGTCGATACGCTCGCCCGGATGCGATTCGATGTATTGCATCGCCGGCCAGATAGGCCCGGTCTGATCCGCGATGTGATTGATCCGTTTTGTCCACCGCACCTGTAATTGCTCCAGCAACATGCCCAGCGACAGATACACCGCCGCCTTGGCCAGCGCGACGATCCGCGTCTGTTCGCCCCCCGCGACGCTCGCCGCCAAGCGGGCGCACAATCCCTCGGCCAGCGCGTCGGCGCGCAAGGTCACGGGCCTGTCGAACATTTCGCGCGACATCGCCCCCGGAAGGCCGGGTAACTCGAAATGAATGTAAAGATGTTGCACCGGGCGATCGCAGCGGCATGAGAACGACACCCACGCGGGAATCAGGTGAATGCGATCGCGGGTCAGGCGATACAATCCGCCGGGCAATTCCACGCCGGCTCCATCGCGCCCGCTGACATACAAACGCCAGAACGGACTTCGCACGTCACGAACATTCCACGTCCGGTCGATTTGCAGATAATCGCATGCCAGAACGCGAATGCGCAACTGGTCGTGCAGGTTTTGAAGCGTGGCGAGTTTGGCGGGCGACTTTTTCATAACGGAAACAGATACAACTTATCGCCATTAAACATTTACATCCGGCACAATGCAAGTCATGCTTGGGGAGCACCGATTTTCACACAAGGAGACCCACACCATGACCGTCGATTTAACGAGGCCGAAAATCGTTCCCGCCGTGTATGCGTTGCTGGGCCAGTGGCGATATGCGGAGGAGAGCATTTTGCGCATCATCGCCGGGTGGGGCCGGTGCGCTGGTGACTGGGAGGACAAACTCGCGGTCTGTTACCACGTCTGGCTCCAGGCGGAAATCGTCGATGCGATGCGCGGGCGACTGACAATGTACCCCGGCGGGAAAGCCGATCCGCCCGTGCATCGGGTGTTCCAACAGGCGATGGATCAGGTGATCGTCGCGCCCTCGTGGCTGGATGCGATGGCGGGCGTGCATGGCGTGGTGAATCCGGCGTTGTGCCGGAGCTATGAGGACTATCTGCGGACCGCGCATCCGGTGCATGACCAGCCGACGCTGGAATTGCTGCATCGCGTGCTGGAGTTGAAACAACTCCAGGCGGCGTGGTATGCGGGTTTCACGAAGCGATATCCGCATGTGATCGAGCCGCGTTATTTGCAGGCCGTGGGATCGCGGTTGTCGGAGATCGGCGTGTTTTCGCGTGAAATCGGGCCGGATTCGCCATCTGCGCAACCGTGCGGGAAGCACACATCGTTCAGGATGCCGCGGACGCCGGGCCGCGTGAAGGAGTGGGATCGCGCGCCGAACATCATGCCGATGATCGAGCTGGACTGGTGCAAGAGCGTGGAAACGCGGCGGCTGTTTTTCATGATCGGCTATTGTTGGGAGATGGGTGTGGCGGAGCAGCAATTGCGATGGATTTACCACGCGGATTTCATGCCGTGGGAGTTTGTGTACGCCGAGGCGCGACATATGTGGGACGAATCGCGTCACGGCCACAGCGGTTACAGCCGGTTGCGCGACTTCGGGCTGGACTTCGAGCATTTCGGATACAGCAGTTACGGGGCGGGGGGCGAGGGGACGCTCGACCCGATGACGCCGGGCGATGTGTATGAGGCGTTTTACGGCGTGACGCAGATCGCGGAAACCGGCTACTTTGAAACCAAGCGATATTGCTTTGAGGATCTCCGTAATGCCGAGGATGAACGCTCGGCGGAGATGATGCAGTTCGACATCATTGACGAGACGAGTCACGTGGAATACGGGCGAATCTGGCTGGACGGCATGGCGGAGCGCGCGGGGGTTCGGGAGGATTACCGCCGGCGCGGGGCGGCGGATCGTGCGCAGGCGCGTCGCAAGGCGGAGCAGCGTGTGGCGGGTTATCGCGTGTTTTTGGCTGGAAAACAGATGGTGAACGAATCGGCGGATCGTCACGGAGGGGATTGCGTGAATCCGGGCGCGAATGTGAAGGCGGAGGCCTTGCGTGATGAGAGGGCGTGGAAACATTACCGATGGTTGCTGGATGAATTGCGAGGTCAGTGTCCGATGGCGCACGCCGATGCGGCGCCGACGCGGCCGTTTCTTCCGATGTAAGGATGTCGTCAATGTCTCGACAACTGGGATTGGAATTGTTGAAAGCGGATTATCGCGGGGAACGTGTTGCGGTGATGGAGCATTGTCGCGGGGCCAGCCGGGCGGTGATAAAGCATTTGTCGGGTATTGATCCGTTGACCGAACCCGGCCGGTTGAACGAGGCGTTTCGCAAGGTGGCCGAGGCGATGGAGATCGACCTGTTGTGGGGCGGGGGTTTGCCGCAGAATGCGATGGTTGGCGACAGCAAGACCAGCGCATTGGGGGGCGAGGAACTTTTCGATTGGTCGGACGGCGAGCGGATGAAACGCACCCGCAACGGGCTGGATGTTGTGCAGTGGGGGATTTTCGGCGCGGTGCATCAGGAGGACGGCAGGCACTTCGTGGACATCCCCAAACCCGCGTCCGTCAGCGAAGCGTTGGATTTCGACCCGTTGGCGCACTTTCCGAAAACCGTCGAACAATATCGCGCCCAGTTCATCGAATCATATGGGGCGATGCGGGAAAGCTGCGGGGAAACATGCGTTCCGCTGCCTCACCATTACACGACGTGCTTTCATTGGGCGTTGGCGATCTTTGGTTTTGAATTGCTTTGCGAGGCGGGGATGGAGGAAAAGCGGTTCCACGAATTGATGGAACGATTCGCGGAGGTGAGCATTCGGGTGGCGACGGCGTGGAGTCAGGTTCCGGGGCTGGAGGGGTTTATTCTGCATGACGATCTGACGATGACATCGGGGCCGCTGTTCGCGCCGACGTGGTACCGGGAGCATATTTTCTGTCATTACCCGGCGATTTTCGCGCCGTTCAGGAAGGCGGGGATTCCGCTGGTGTTCACCAGCGACGGCGACTGCACGGCGTTCGTGGGGGACATTTTCAGCGCGGGGGCGGACGGGTTGAACTTTGAATACCTGGTCGATCTGAAGATGCTGGTGGAGAGATACAACGACAAGATTCTGATCGGCAATCTGAACAGCGCGGTGGTGTCGGGCGGATCGGCGGAGCGGATTGAGGAGGAGACGAGGAAGTGCGTTGAAATCGGGGCGAAAGCGCCGCGATTTGTGATGAACATTGGCGGGGGGATCACGCACGACATGTCGCCGGAGTCCTTGGATGTTTATTTGAGGGTTCGCAAGGAATTGTGCCGGACGGTTCGCCGCTTTCGGAAGTGAAGAAGCAAGACGGTGCAGGACGTAAAGCAACAAGCGTGGATATTCGTCGCCGAAGAACCCGAGGCGGCGCTCGCCCCCGGAATAAAGACTCGCTTTGCCTCGGCTCGCGATAACAATGATTACCGGGGTTGTTTGGCTTCGAGTTCGGCCCAGCGGTCGTACAGCGTTTTGACCTGTGCGTGGGCTTCGTCGAGTTGGAGGCAGTGGGCTCGCATTTTTTCGTGATCGGCCAGGAGTCGCGGGTCGTTCATTTGTTGTTCGAGCCGGGCGGCGAGGGACTCGGCGTCCGCGATTTTCGATTCCATCTGGTCCCATTCCCGCTGTTCCTTGAAGGTGAGTTTGGCGGGGGATTGCTCGACGGGCGCGGGATCGGGTTGCGGAACCAAACGCGGCATCTTTTCGGGAAGTCGCTGTTGCCGCTGTTTTTCCTGCGCTTCGAGAAGTTGCGAATAACCGGCGAAGGGCTTGGCATTACCGCGGCCGTCGAGCCAGAGCAGTTGCGTCGATAATCGGTCGAGCATGTAGCGGTCGTGTGTGACGAGGAGGACGGCTCCGGGAAACTCGTCGAGGGCTTGTTCGAGGACTTCGAGGGAGGCGATGTCGAGGTCGTTGGTGGGTTCGTCGAGGACGAGGATGTCGGCGGGTTGTCGCATGAGGGAGGCGATGAGGATGCGGGCTTGTTCCCCGCCGGAGAGGTCGCCGACGGGGACGTTGAGTTGTTCGGTTCGGAAGAGGAAGCGTTGTGCCCATGTGGCGACGTGCATGGGCCGGTCGCGGTAGAAGAAGGTGTCGCCGATGGGGCAGAGTGCTTCGCGGAGAGTTTGTTGACGGTCGAGTTCGGCGCGACGTTGGGTGAAGGTTGCGACGCGGAGGTTGTCGGCGGATTTGACGGAGCCGGAGTCAGGGGGGATTTCGCCGGTGAGGATTTTGATGAGGGTGGTTTTGCCGGAGCCGTTGGGACCGACGAGTCCGAGACAGGTGGCTGGGGAGAGGACCAGTTCGTCGATGCGGAAGAGGGAGCGGTCGCCGAAGGATTTGGCGATATTTTTGGCGACGAGGAGATTGCGGGTTTTTCGACCGGTGGCGTTGAAGTCGATGGCGGCGGCGCGTTGGGGTGCGTTGCGGCGTTTGAGGCCGTCGAGGGTGGCCATGCGATCGGAGGCGTCCTGGATGCGGCCCTTGGATTTGGTGCGACGTGCCTTGGCGCCGCGTTGGAGCCAGGCGATATCGGCGCGGACGCGGCTGGCGAGGGATTGTTCTTGTTTTTGTTGGGCGGCGAGGAAATCGGCGCGGCGTTCGAGGAAGGTGCTGTAGGGGCCATCGACGGCGAAGGTTCCCTGGGGATAGGCGGCGGACAGTTCGATGATGCGTGAGGTGGATTCTTCGAGGAAATAGCGGTCGTGTGTGACGACGATGACGCTCATGGGGGCGTCGTCGAGCCATTGCTCAAGCCACTCGATGCCTTCGAGATCGAGGTGGTTGGTGGGTTCGTCGAGGAGGAGGAGGTCGGGTTTTCGGGCGATTTGTCGGGCGATGGCGAGGCGTTTGCGCCATCCGCCGGACAGTTGATCGACGGGGTGGTCGAGCGTGGTGAAGCCGATTTGATCGAGGAGGACGGAGGCGGCGATTTCGTGTTCGTGGGGATCGGCGGTGGGGTGATCGGTGTGGAGGGATTGGACGACGGCGGAGAGTGGGGTGGCGTCCGGGGGAAAGAGGTCGGATTGGGGGACGTAGGCGGTGAGGAGGGAATTGCGGGCGATGATGGAGCCGGAGTCCGGGGATTCGAGTCCGGCGAGGATTTTGAGGAGCGTGGATTTGCCGGAGCCGTTGGGGCCGATGAGTCCGATGCGGTCGCCGGTGGAAACGATCAGTGCGACGTCCTGGAAGAGGGGACGAGCGCCGAAGGATTTGGCGAGCAGTTGTGCGTTGAGAAGGATGGACATCGGGGCAAGAGCATAGCAGGCGGGGCGGCGGGGACAAGCGGGGGCATCAGTCGGTGTCGGGATGGGGTGGGGTGGTCGAGGATTCCTGGGGCGCGGGGG
>Ga0172380_10004337_pt1 | contig 18319 bp, 38 predicted proteins | sample Leawe162metaG_FD_119747 | JGI IMG/M metagenome (GOLD analysis project Ga0172380, IMG submission 119747) | Leachate microbial communities from a municipal landfill in Southern Ontario, Canada - Leachate well 162 metaG | ecosystem: Engineered > Solid waste > Landfill > Unclassified | place... | reverse complement strand
CATGTATCATTTGAAGTGACAGTTGAAATCAACAATCTGAAATCGGCATCCTCACAGATTGACGAATGTTATCTGGACGATGACCGCGACGAACAGATGTTTGAGGAACTGGGTGATAAGAAGTTCACGGAACTGACAAAGGAACAGCAGGAATGGGCATCCACGTTGATGTTTGTGGCGCAGGTTGAGTCAGACCTTCCCGGAATTGACTACAAGTATTCATACAACGGCATCAAGGTTGTAGAGGTTAAAGAACCGGATAAAGATCCGGTCAAGAAACCCGCAAAGAAAACCGCGCCAAAGAAGTGATATCATATGATGGCAAAAACAATGTCGCAACTGCGCGGCAAACAAAGCACGTATGTGAGATGCAACAACTGTGGCATGTATCAGATGCAGGACTTTGATAATGGGTGTATGTATTGTAGCAGCCACCAGTTTATCACAGTGTACGAAGAGTTTGAGGAAGGTATGTTCCACGAGAACAGGTGAGACGAATGATCACCGATGAAGAAACGATTGTAATCATGTGCGCGCTCGTGGCTGTTGCAATAATCGTTTTTGGGATGTGATTGTTATGGACGACGAAACACAATTGAAAATAAATGACCTCATGAAGCGTAACATACGAATGCAGGATACATTGATTCACATCCTGAAGATTATTTTTAAGATGCAGACCATTTCGAAGAATCACACCGGTACAATGGGTGCACTACTGGTCTGGGATATAATCCTGACAGCCATTTTGGTTGGTCATATCGCGTTTGGATAAGAATACAACTCTTTATTTACCAGAAAAATCAGAAACTACTGTGTCAGCAGCATTCGGGTGCGAGCCCCGTTCACAGTTTCCCCTTCGTGGGAGAAAAAGAATGTGAGGTAAAACGTGAGTGGAAAAATCGAATGTGGTGGAATCGGGTGTAAGACTGTAAAGCCCGCCCGGTTCTTTTATGCACTGAAGGAGACCAAGAATTCCAACGGTGACGATGTTGTTCTCGTCTATCTCGTTGACGAGCGTGGGTGTCCCATTGAGAAGGGTAATATTATCTCCCTGCCAAAGAACAGCGATGATATCATGTCGGTCTGTGCAGGTATCAATCGGGATCTCGACTTGCAGCTTCAAAACGATGGCTCTCTCGATTACGTGGAGACCAACGAAGAAGATAACACCTTCTAATCTTTAAGACCAACCCTGTGCCCTTGAAAAACTCGGATAAGTTCAGCAGGGTTGTGCCGATATAAAAGGGTAAGAGAATAAGGCACTTGGTGATGAGTCCGGACGGATACCGGTGCAACCTAAGGTCGTGGGTTCGACTCCCACATCACCAATAGCACGAGTCGCGCTCGTGCGCTACAATACGCGCGGTGTAGATCAAGTCCGGGCAGCTCCCGGCGAAATGTGGCGGGGAATGGTCTAATGGTAAAGGCGATCCAGAGTTTGTTTCTTTGTTTGTTTTCTCTGGGTAGATTAGCGGTTCGATTCCGCACCCTGCAATTCCCCATCGTGGGATAAAGAGGTGTTAAAAGTGGTAGAGATACCATGCAAAGAGTGTTTCCATTACGGGAACTATTCTCCCAATTGGTGTCAGGTTCTTGGGAAGGAGATTCATACGGTTGATGATATCAATCTGTATCGTGCCCGTATTCCTGAGATCAAGACCGAAGATGGTTGTCTGGGATTCAGTAAGAGAGGTCAGTAAATGCCCGGAATAGTAGCTGGCGATGTAGAAATCTCCACGGAGTCTGACCTGTTTCCGTTTATGATTGGGAGCAAAATTGAGATCAATGGGTATACATACGTCACTGTGAAGGACGTAAAGACCCGGCGAGAGAAGTTTGAACTCACCGAACATTCGTGCTCGAAAACAAAACACGTACTCACACTTGTTCGGGAAGATGAATTGAATCAGAGGTAAATCAATGTATCACGACGGAAGAGACCACAATGTGTTTGGGTATATGGTGGTAGTTTTAATCGCTATTGTTGCAATCTGCGCAGTATTTGGATTTTTTACAACTTCGGTTCCAGCAGGCAGTGTTGGTATTCAGAACGTATATGGGGATGTGAGCAACGATACTCTCAAACCGGGGTTCCACATCAAGGCTCCGTGGGTTGATGTTATTCCAATGTCCATGCAGACCACCAAATACATGGACTATGAGAAGACAGATGTTGCAACTATCACCGGACTTTCGAACGAGGCTATGAAGGTTACCGTTGGTATTGCAGTGACATATCACCTGAATCCGGATAAAGCTGTCGAAGTGTATAAAAATGTTGGGACTAAGTATGAAGACAAGGTACTCAGAGACCCAATCCACACCGTCCCGCGAGATGTTGTATCACAGTATGATGCGAAGACATTGTACTCTGCAAGTACTGCCGGGACTGCTGACAGACTTGTTGTAGAAGCGCGCATTCTCTCTGGATTGAGGGAACGAATCGAGACTGTTGGTGTCCCGAATTCTATCACTGTAGAGCAGGTATACGTCCGTAATATCGACTTCCCGCCTGAGTTTACCAATGCGCGAACCGACCAGATGAACATGGAGACCAAGATCAAGACAAAGGAAAACGAGGTCAGGGTTCAGGAGAAGGAAGCAGACCGTATGCGCGCTGAAGCGCAGGGTATTGCTGACGCAAACAAGATCATTTCCGGGTCACTCACACAGAACTATCTTGAGTGGTACACAATCGAGATGATGAAACAGCACAGTGGTGCTACGTACTTTATGCCAATCGATTCCACGGGACGGGTAAATCCAACACCAGTGGTACAGGTAGGTAAAGAAGCGTAATTCACCAATCCCTTTATTTTTTACCGTGTCAAGCGGCACACGGGTGCAAGCCCCGTCCACGGCGTGCCCAAGATGGGCGAAATGGAAGTGAAACCGTATGGGAAAAATGAAAAATATCAAGGACTATCTCGATATATCCGAAGATCGGTTAAACGAGATCACAAAAATGGCTGAGCGAAGTATAATGAAATCCTTCGATTCTCTCCTTACGAATATCAGGATTGGGAATCTTGAGAAGGGATATGCAAAATTCTCTGAAGATAGTGGCAAAACTGTGATGGAAGATATCAGCAATCTGAAGACCGTTACCGAAGGGGTAGTCTATGGTCTGGCTTCCCAGACTTACTCTGATATCGTATCAAACGAACTGGCATCACTTGAAACACCAGAAGGGATAATCCGACTACTCGCTATGAGATAAGACAATCATTTTTTACAATGTGGAGAGGTGAAAATTATGCGCGTTACACGAACAGTGACAATTACAAAAGAAGAAGAGGTTGTCACCTGTGATTACTGCGGGAAGGACACTATACGATACAGCACGTGCGGCGTCTGTGGTCGTCAGTTCTGCCCCGACTGTTTCAGCAGTCCTTTGAAATCTGATAAGGACAAGCTCGAAAAGATGCACAAGGATATATCAGTGAATCCATGCCGGTATTGCATGAAAGAGTTCGACTGGTTTGCGCCAACGGTCATAGAGATGTTCAGACTAAGCAAAGAATCGTGCGACGAGGCTTTTGCGGCTATTAAACGGTGGGGAAAGGCAAGTCGTCCCAAAGAGGATTGATATGAGATTCCGCGTATCATCCAAAATCACGATATCGGTATTCTTGGCATGGTTTGATTTCTGGATGGGATTCTTCTGGAGCGCGAGTAGTGGAACGTTATATTTTTGCCCTCTACCGATGTGCGTCATTTCAATAAGCAATCCCGAATGGGTGGAAAGAAAGAAAAACCCGTGCGATGGGTGCGGGTGTATGCTTGAAGATAACCTCGGATGCCCAGAGATGTCACGGTGTATCGAGTATTACGAATGGTTGTTGCATGAACTCAAGTGGCAGGAGTGCCAACAGGAGTTGTAATGCCGATATTATTTTTCAAGAACCAGATCGAAGACGATGGATACTGGCACCTCTATAACAAAGGAGAGACCAGATGTCTGTGTGGGGCACCAGTGACCGGCAAGAACAACTGGAAAATAAAGATAGAGAAGAGGGATCTCTGTTATGTGTGCCACAGTAAAGCGCACGAATTAGCTAACGAGGGTGAAGATGTTCAAACTTCCACAGAAATATGTGAATCCGGCATCCGGTAAACTCACAGTTATTGATATCGGAGAACGGGGTTGTTCCGTGGCTGCGGCAGCATCATACTGTTACCAATCACAGGGGGTGAAACAAGTTGAATGTGCAGGAAAAAGCGCTACGCATGTGCGGAGCAAAGAAACGACTGGACAAACAAACGGCGATGAATTATGCGCAAAGTATGAACGCGAAGGACAAATCGATTAAAGTGAATGCATACGAATGCCCGTTCTGCCATTACTGGCACGTTGGGAGGCAAAGGGTAAAATGACATCAAAACGAGAATTGATCAGCTTTAAAAAGGGAGACCAGCTTATCTCTCCGAAGTTCGGATACGTCACCATAAAAGGTGTGCGTGGATATGCATCGAAGAAAGAATTCATGATTGTTGTTGACGGAGAAGAGAAATGGTATCCAGCACAACAGATCGTGGGATCGTTGGGATGTGAATAAAATGAATTACGCAGATGAGTATTCAGAGGAATATATAACGGCAGTGAATAAAACTTACTCCCCGATGTGCTCGCGCAAGCAAGTCATGCCATCTATCGTTGCCGGTATTGCGTCGAAGAGAGATGAGATACTTGACTTCGGTGCCGGGAAGGATGCGTTCGGGACAATATATCTGCGAGACCTCGGATTCAATGTGGTTGCGCATGAGATCGGGATTAACTTTGTAGAAGGTGTCCACGATTCTCACGCATTGTCCCGCAGGTATGACATCGTTTTTGCAAACAACGTCATAAATGTTCAACCAAGTATCGCCGAAGTGTGCAACCTTCTCATGGATATACGGACACTCATGAACAAGGGTGGAAAGTTCGTCTGCAATTATCCGTTAAATCCGAGGAAGTGCGACATGTCCGTGGATTTTCTTGAAAGTACACTGCGACTCGGATTCGCGGGTGGAATAGACCGGATCGAGAAGAAAGGATATCGCACACCCGTGTGGGTCTGCGTTTACGACTGGTGATATTGTGTTAATCGAAAGTGCGATCTTTTTGGTAGGGTTCTTCTTTGGAGTCATCTTTGGAGCCATTGCTGCAATCGTTTTAATAAACAGTAGTGATGAAAAGTCCAACACATGCATACTTTGTGGTCGAAAGAAGGAGTGATCCGAATGTCAGAAAAAACACCGTGGCGTGGAAAAGTAGTTGGAAACAACTGGTACGTGCATAAGGATTACGTGTGGAAGCTACCACCGGGTATTCCGGAGCAATATGGGGAAATTCTTCTCCAATTGTCTAAACACATGATGTATAGTCTAATGCCTTTGAAAAAAAGCGACTATGATGTTGTAAAACTTTGTGTTGATCATGGATGTGTTATCTGCGTTTCTTTTCTCAAGGTATATGGATGGGACGAGCTCGACGAACCGATACTCCAAAGATCTATTATCGTGTATCCCGGATTCCAAGTAAAGGTAATCGACTATATTAACAGAGATCCTCCGGTGTATCACCACAAGTGGACTATGGTTCTCCCGGACTACAAAGGATTCGACTACAAGAAGTCGCAAGCCCGTTCACACGAGTGGGCAAGCAATCCTGTAGTTGCTGCAATGATGAAGAAAGACCCTCATTTCAAATCACGTATAGGGTATAAATCATACTGGGACAACGTTTGTAAGGAGGCTGGAATATGATTCCGTTATCTGGAAAATTTGGAAGTGCATTGATAACAATTGACAACGTGGAGGAAGGAGTCATTTCCCAGACAATCTCTATGTTGAACACAGAACCGTTCACAAACCCTGTGCGCATCATGCCCGACACACACGAGGGGAAGGGTTCTGTAATCGGGCTTACAGTGAAGTTAAATGGTAAGGTCTGCCCTAACACAATTGGAGTAGATATTGGGTGCGGGATGACAGCCTGTGAGACCGATATGTCGTTATCTGAAACCGACTTCACCCCGCGAGACAAGGCATTGCGCAAGCGTGTCCCTCTCGGATTCAACATTCACACGTCTCAATACCGAAACATGGCAGACGTATTCAAGTTGATATACTACGAGTCGCAAAAGGAACTAAACGCATTCACGAAGTCTTACAATGATATGATGGGTTCTGACTATTCCCCGATTGACTACACACACAAATATCTCGAATACGTGTGCAAGAAAATCGGTTCTTCCGAGGATCAAGTAAAGAACTCGTGCGGGACGCTTGGAGGTGGCAACCATTTCATCGAGATCGATGTTGACGACCACGGGAAACTATGGTCTGTTGTGCACTCAGGGTCTCGTAACTTCGGGTTGAAGGTTGCAAATTACCACCAGAAGAAGGCAGGGAAATCTGACTTGGCATTCTTGGAAGGAGAAAACGCATACGAGTATTTTATCGACATGATATTTGCTCAGCAGTTTGCTTCGATGAACCGTAAGATCATATCGGATGCCATTGCAGAGATAATGGGATGCGATGTGGTTGATGTAATCGAGTCTATTCATAACTTTGTTGACCCACAGGACATGATTGTGCGCAAGGGTGCAATTCGTTCTTACAGGGGAGAAAAGATGGTTATTCCGTTCAACATGCGCGATGGAACTATCATCTGTCTTGGAAAGAGCAACGAGGAATGGAATTGCTCAGCTCCGCATGGAGCCGGACGTGTCCTTTCGAGAAACAAGGCGAAGAGGGAACTCTCACTTGAGAAGTATCAGAAGGACATGGAAGGAATTCAGACGACAAGTGTTTGTGCTGGGACACTGGATGAGTCTCCGGACTGTTATAAGGACTATCGGATGATCATGGACGCAATCAATCCTACAGCAACGGTATTGAACTTCCTGAAGCCTGTGTATAACCTGAAAGGGTGAGATGATGAAGTATCGTATAAGTTATACAGAAGAAGTCACAAAAGAGATCGAGGTCGAAGCTGATAGTCAGATATTGGCTGAAGAAAGAGTGATGAACGGTCAGGATATTGATTTTGATGAGGCAATCGAACAAGATGCGCAAGTAACTCGCATCAATTCTTCGGTTCTGGTAGAATGACTGGTGACGAAAAGGTTGATATCCACAGAAACTTCATGGTGAGATGTCGCCAGTTTAAAACGGTCACGCCAAGCGAAATTTACCCAGATGGTAGATATCACTTTGCGAGTGGGTGGCTGGAACAAAGGCATCCGAATGGGTACACGGTGAACTATTTCACTACGATTGAAGATGCAAAAGAGGCAATCAAGCTGTGTGAGGAAGAGAATCCGGATATTGCAGACTTATGGAAAGAATACCGGATTTATCAACTTACTATGGTTCACAGAGAATTCACGTCTGGTATGGACTTGAACACGAAATGAGTTGAGGTATTATGACAAATGTTGGGGTTTTGATTATAGGACTATTTTTGACTGTATCGGCATTAATTGCTGGATATGTGAATTCGTTCATGGTAATGGAGATGATCGGAGCCACCACAATGATGTGGGTGTTATGGGTTATATCATTGACCGGTGTGATTATCGGCGGGATTCTTCTAAAGCTTGGCGAATGAGTATGAATGGTGGACTGATATTGTGTGGGAGACTTTAAAATGAAAAGCGAATTGGAAGTAACTGCACTTGTCGTTTACGATGGAGAGCTAATACGAGATTTGAAAATCACCGATCAGGTTATTATACTTGTCGAAGGATTCATACATCCTCACCATGCGTCTGAGATTCAGGCGAGGTTACTTGCAGCTCACTATCGTAGGCACGAAAACAAACACTATATCCCCGACCAGTATGTCCGTGTGATTCTCGGAGAACTTGGTTACAAGATCGTGAACAAGTCGGTAGTATATAACATGGATTATACAGGTTCAAGTGTTGGAGGAATTTGACGCAGTGGCTGGATTGTGGCGGGATCACTTCCGCACAAAAAATCCCCACACTGATTTTAAAATATACGATACCCAGTTTCCAACAGATGTTAAAATCGGAACTGGTGGTATCACATTGACAATAACGGGCGCGCACAACCGCGTGCTGATAGTTCCAACAACGGTTGTAGAAGCGCATAGAGTAGAGGGTATCCCTCTTACTAATCTAACGCGCGTTCTCGGTGCCATGAATGATCAAGCGCTTGATACGCTTACCAATTCTGCACATGCGGTCTGAGTCGTACCTGCCATAGTTGCCGCAGTTGGAACATACGTGAATGATGTCGATGCTGTTCCATTTGCCGGGACATTGAGCGATACGGTTGCTGGATTTGGAGTCCCAGTCCCGTTCACTGTGAATTTCAGATTTGCGATTCCGTTTGTCTGGCTGGTATTAGTACAGATTACTGTTACCGTTACTGATTCTCCTACGTTACACTGAGCCGGACACGTAACCGATGTTAAGCTAATTACGGGTGGCGCGGCGATTACCGTTATGCTTGCACATTTAACTGCCATTGGTTCACCAACATTAATTTCTAAGCATTTCTCCATTATAGGACTCTCCTTATGGTATGATGTGATCTATGCGCTGGTGGAGTTTAAAAAGGTTATGTTTGCGTGAAACAGTTGAAAGTCTGCGCGCGGGTGCGAGCCCCGTTCACGTTTTTGGGACAAATTCCCACGAATTTTGTAAAGATTTATATACTCGGAATTTCAAATATAGATCTTGCAAGAGTGCGTTGCGATAGAGTGGTGTTACTTCGTTACACTTTGGTTACATTCCGTCCTTCGGGACGGGTACACACTGCTCGCCTAATCTCGCACTTTGTTTAAACGAGTTGAAAATCTATTAGGCAACCGGTGCGTTGCGATAGAATTGCGGATACTTCGTATACACTGCAAATGTTTCCCGAACCGCCCTCCGGGGCTACCCCGCGATTCGCCTGATCTCGCACCAGTTTTATCACCGTATAGTGTTGCGAACACAATCTCACATAAGGTGAAACAATTGTCTCTATTTAACAAGACTGAAAAGAGAAGCAAGATAAAGATGCAGACCTCGAACATGGAGGGAGCACCTGCTTTTAAGCCATCTGAAAAGATGGAACTGGTATTGCGCGCGGCTACAGCTTTCGTACAGACTGATAAGTTCTACGAAACTGGGGAGGCAGCAGACGCAAGATTTGTCGGATTAATTCGCAAGATTGCAAAGACAGATCCTGAGTTCGTACTCAAGCTTGCATGGTATGCTCGTCATGAGTTCTACATGCGGTCACCTGCGACACTCATACTCGCAGAAGCCAGCGATATTCTCCGTGAGAACGGTGGAGTCTACGGCGGGTATAAGTATGTCAGTGACACGATTATGCGTGTTGATGACATGACAGAGCTCGTTGCATGCATCATGAAGTCGAACAAGAAGAATGGAAGATCCCGTTCAAACTTGCCGATGATGATCAAGCGTGGAATTGCCGATGCATTCCCGAAGTTCGACGAGTACCAGTTGGCAAAGTATACAAAGGATGAAATGTTCGTCACACCGAAGGACGTTTACTTCCTGACACACCCTGCGCCAGAGGATGACGACCAGTATGCAGTATATGACCGTATGATCAGCGGCAGGCTGGCTATCCCTGAAACATGGGAAGCTTACATCTCGATCAACGGCTCCACAAAGGAGAACTGGGACTATATCCTCGGAAAGATGGGATACCTCGGAATCCTGCGCAACCTTCGCAACCTGATCAAACACGGGGTTGACGAAGACCGCATCGTTGACGAACTCACCGATGCAAACCGCATCCGTAAGTCAAAGATATTCCCATACCAGTATTACTCGGCATACCGCGCGATACAGGGAAAGAGTGACTTTGGCAAGGTCATGGGTGGTCTTTCTACGGCAATGGATATTAGTGCACAGAATTTCCCAATGTTGTATGGAACCACGGCTGTGTTCTGTGATAACAGTGGATCTATGGACGGCAACGTTCACCCAAAGTCGCAGGTAACGCACGCTGATGTCGGGAACGTATTCGGAGCAATGATTGCATCACGCAGTGAAAACTCAGTTGTGTATGGATTCGGATCAACGGTTATTCCTTCTGGAATCAACCCACGAGATAGCATCCTGACAAACATCGAGAAGATCCATCATGCGGGTCAGAGAGCCGGTGGTGGAACACACACAGGTCAGTGCATCGAGCTTCTTGAGAACAAGAAGATTAAGGCAGACCGTATTGTCTTCTTCACTGACGAACAGGGGTATGGGTCGCCAAGTTGCTACCAGTCCCTGAAGTCTTACTGCAAGCAGATGGGTCTCGACCCATATGTTTACACGTTCGATATCGCGCACTATGGAACTACACAGTTCCCAGAAAACGAGCCACGGCATGTGACTGTCGGTGGGTGGAGTGACAAGGCACTGAACTTCATTCACATGTATGAGGGTGACAAGACCACTCTCCTGCGCGATGTAGAGAATGTTGGAATCGTGAACTAATCATTCACGTTAATATTTTGGAGGACATCGATGGGATTCAGTAATATCGTCGGATGTATCATGGTTATTGTCGCAGTTCTCTGCATCCTCGCGGGTATAGTCGCATGGTTTGCAGTTGGGCTGATACCACTGGTTTTACTCGGAATTGGATTCCTGAGTGGAGTCCCTGCACCGGCTGACTGGTTGTATCAGGTAGTAATGGAAATCGTGGTAATGGTCATCTTGGTTCCGATCTGGAACTGGTTCTGGGTATTTGTCGCAGGACTGGGTGCAGCAATCGCGCGGTAAAGGCGCAGGATACCGTGTCGAGCGGCTAACGGGTGCGAGCCCCGTTCACGGTTTGTCCAAGATGGACAGAGGTGAAAAACGAATGCACACGTATGAAATATCGACAACTGCAAGTGGAGACTTGAGACTCTACGAAACGGACACTTGTGAAAAAAACTCAAGACGGGACACCGGGTTGTGCAAGGATGAAATTATAATGCTCGGCAGAGTCATAAATAAAGGTGTTCGTGAATCTATTGAAGAAATGGCTGTTTACTATAAGGACACCAATGGCGAGAGAATAAACGCACTCGCGAAGGATATTGAAACTCATCGTGAACAGATCTGGAATATTTCGAAAGAACTACGCAAGATTCACGGTATTCTCGACTCTTTCGGAACTGAAATCGGGTCATTGGGACATTTGAGGTATCGTAATGAACGTCAACATTAAAGTAATTATATATGCTGCTCTGGTTACACTCATATTCACACTCGTATTGACAAGTGGGTGCCTGAATGGAGACAAACACTGCCAAACGAATTCGGGTATCATTACCGGCAAGGCGGCAATTCCGGATCCGGGTGGGTGGGGTTGCACAAAATATACCATAACTGTGAATAATACGGTATATGAGGTATCTCCAAATTCATTCGCGAAAGCGAGAATCGGAAACGTAATGTCCGTAGAAGAGTGCTGGTATGAGTAGGTAGAAACTATGTGGCAATACTGGAGCCATTTCAAGTATATCTGGATTCATAAGTATTATGTTTTCAGGGAATGTTTGAATAAAGGACTCATATGGAGAGGGATTACTCACGACTTGAGCAAGTTCAGACCGAGCGAATTCACTGGTTATTCGAACTATTTCTTCCATACTGACGGGACACGCAGAAATCTCAGGGAATTCCCACCGACATCATCACAGAACGAAAAGTTTCAACAGGCGTGGTGCAGACACCAGAACCGGAACGATCATCACTGGAATTACTGGGTTGTAGATTCTCACGGATCGCATTCAAATCCGTTCTATAAAGAACACGAATGCGTGGTAATGACACCCGGCGCGATGGTAGAAATGGTCTGCGACTGGCGAGGTGCTGCAAAGGCACAGGGAACCGATAATGCGGTTGCCTATTACTTAAAGAATCGAGAGAGGATTATGCTTCACCCGTTTGTGAGAACGTGGGTAGAGGTAGAACTTGGAGTTGATAAACTTGGCAGAAGTCTTTTGCAACTGGGTTAACAAGAGTGTGGATACCGCACTTCTTGCAAAGACCTGTATCCCGAATATACGGGACGGGAAGTGTATGATATGTGAACGGTCTCCGCAGCTTGACCTCGGAATGAAGCCTGAGGATCTCCTGAGAAACATCCGTGGGTGATTGTTATGAAACTTACAGAAATGGAAAAATTTGTGTCGATTATTATACTGGTAATTGCACTTACGGTTGTGGCATTTGTTCTTATTTCCGGATGCACTCAGGTTGATGATTCTGAAAACGAAAATGTGGGTGTTATAGAACGTAGCGACCATGTTATAGTAATATGGGAAGACAACGTGTATAGCGATGAATACATAATGTTCGCTGTCCCGGAGATGAATATTACCTGCATTTCGTATGATGGCGGGGATGATGGTGGCATCCATTGTCAGCCCGGTATCAAGACCGACATTGTTAATCCATACGGGTATTAACGAGTTTGTCGCGCGGATCTCGATGTTGCTACAAGTGTTGTAGAGGTTATGTAATTGATACCAAGAGATAGTATGGCACTGATTCCATATCCAAGCATTACTGTTGCAACATCGTTATCGAAATCAATCTTCCCAAGTCGCGCGCCCACACCTATGCCTATGAATGTAAGACCGACTGCAACCGCAGCAAGCCCTGTCGTCGATGTCAATATATTTGAACCCGTCTGTTGGGATTCTCCAATCACGCGTCGCAATATTGGGGTTTGCAATCCGCCAAATGCGGTTCCAATTGCCATCAAAGCGGTATCTTTATCTGTCATGACCATCCCACTTAGATCGGTACTTGACGCAAGAACCCCGTTCTTATACTTCATAAATGTATAAGTGATCGAAACGTATTTAAATGTATTGCATGAAAAACGAGGTGAAAAAGTGAAATCGATTTTGAAAGAAAATGTGATGGAATCTATACCGAATATAGTTCCGGTTCTTCACGAGTATGTTAAGAAAAAGAAATTGGTTGAAGATCTCACACGCGAGCTCAAACAAGAGAAGGATTTTCTTGGTGGGTTGATGCGGCAAATCGAGAAACTCCCGGAAAACCAACGATGTGACGATTTTCTCGAAGTTATCGAAAGCCCCGGATCAAAATCCACATCCATTAATATGGATCGGTTTGAAAGTTTGTATCCCGAAGATCTCGAATTGATACGTAATACTCTCACCAAAGAAGCTATGGAAAAGATAACCATATCATTCCCGCTTGGGAGAACGGAAGCGTTCTTGGGTAAGGGTAAGTATCTGAAGATTATCGACGTGTCAGAGGGAGAACCCACGCTCAAAGTGGTTGAGAGAAAAACATTCTGATGGAGTGAGATAATGGAGATAAAATCATGCAGTATGACGTATCACAAGAATGAATTGTCTGGGTCAATGGAAGATCCGGAACTTCTTCCTTCGATGATGACTATAATAGTGACCGTAACAGACCTCACAGAAACACAACACCGTGCTATATCCTCTGGAATTCTGGATATCCTGTCGATGTCTATTGGAATAGTGGATAGGTGAAATCATGGAAATTAAAAAAGAAGTAAAAGGTGGCAAATTCGATGCCGAAGGAAATACAATCGAACCGGCACAGATACTCCTACAATTCGTGGGTCTTGACTTAATAGAGTTCAAGCGTGTGACAGATCTTATTATAAAAACGTTTGGGGCTGAACCCACGGACACAACGCTTCGGAAAAATCGCAAAGTTATTATTTCGAATAACGACAGTGTGCGTGTTCACGATGGTGGAGTTCCGTCGATGGGTAGATTGTGCGACGTGTAGATAGTTCAGACCCTGATGATGGACAGAAATCTCGGATTTCTCTCTTGATGGGGTGGGGGGGAAAGGACAACACAACGTGTGGGTGGTTGCGGTTCGGGGGGTCAGACCTTCGCACCCACATTGCCCTGATAGGGCAGAGGTATAAATCATGGTGAAAAACAACGTAATCACTGCGGCACTTCTCGCAGATTATATCACTGAGGAGTTGACCGATGCGTACAAAGAGACGCACTGGATGCAATATCCGGACGAAACGCGCGAGGTGTATTCATATCTCGAAAGTCGTGGTGGGGTATTCCCGGAGACCACGGTGTTCGGTGTGCAATACTACCTGAAAAAGTATATGGCGGGGCAGGTTGTTACCAACGAGACCATAGACGAGGCTATACACGACTGCGAAGAGATATTCGGGTTCAAGTTCTTCAATGAGAAGGCGTGGAGGTATATCGCAAAGAATCATAATGGTTATCTCCCTCTTGAAATCAAGGCAGTCCCTGAGGGTATGAGCATTCCGGTCAAGAATGTCCTCATGACTGTTCGTAACACCGACAGTGACGCATACTTCCTTCCGAATTTCTTCGAGGGTCTGCTTGAACTTGTATGGTATCCAACCACTGTTGCCACGCTCAGCCGCGAGGTAAAGAAGGAAATTGAAGGTTGGGCAGTCAAAGCTGGTGAGCACGCGTCAATTGTGCATTTGAATGATTTCGGGTTCCGTGGTGCTTCAAGCGTCGAGACTGCTGGTATCGGCGATATGGCTCACCTCGTGAATTTTGCGGGTAGTGACACCCTCGTTGGCAAGCGGTTTGCAAACAAATACTACGATGCGCGCAAGTGCGCAAGCCCCGTTCTCCTGTCAGTATATGCAGCGGAGCATTCAACTGTCACAAGTTACGGAGAAGAGAACGAACTTGAAGCATATCGCAACATCCTGCGTAATGCACCACCTGATGCAATCGTATCAATGGTCATTGATTCGTATGATGCAGTGCGTGCGGTAGATAAATACATCGGTGTCGAAATGCACGATGAGATCGTCGCGCGTCCCGGCAAACTCGTTGTCCGACCAGACAGTGGCGACCCGAAGTGGATGTCGGTAACAATCCTCGAACTCTTGGCGAAGAGGTTTGGGGAGACCGAGAACAAGAAAGGTTACCGTGTCTTAAACCCACATATTGGCATGATTTACGGCGATTATATCAGCCTCGACATGATCAGGGATATCATGCGCGAAGTCGTTGAAAAGCACCGTTTTGCACCTTCAAACATTATATTCGGTATGGGTGGTGCATTATTACAGAAAGTAAACCGGGACACACAAAGCTTTGCATTCAAATGCTCATCCATAAACATCGATAACGAATGGCACGATGTTTACAAACGCCCGGTGTCAGATGCGCGCAAGGCTTCAAAACGTGGCAAGCTTGCACTTATCAAAGAAGGTGACAGCTACAAGACTGTCCCATTTGGTAAGTTCCCCGCGAGTGATGTCCTCAGAACCGTTTTCTATAACGGCGAGATTGTAAAGGAATACACATTCCAAGAAGTGCGGGACAATGCCGCACTTTGATTTTTGTGTGCATGTATACGAGGTGAAATCGTGGAATACGACAGAATGATGTTTCTTATGAAGATGGCAACTGCTGTTTTTATAATTATGCTCGCAGTTTTTACAATTACAATATTATTCTGCTATGGAGCCCTGATATTAGCTGGTGGGTTTCTGATAATGTGGGGATTCTCTGATGTATTCACTGGTCAAAACGGGTTGATTGTTCCCATACTCAAAATATTGGTGGGGTGCTTGATTTTAATAGGTGTCGATAAGGTATACGACATGTGGAGGGGTCGAATGTGACATCTGATGAAAACTATGCAAATTTAAAAGACCTACGCGATTTCCATATCAAGGTTTCAAAACTTATCGATGCGGTTGAACGCGAAATCTTTTCACACCCGGATTATCTGGTGGGTACGTATTCCATCGATTCTAAGGGTATGTACGTTGTGCTCGAACGTGAGTCGGATGGTGTAAAGCATTCGATTGATTTGGAAGTAAAGTTCAATCAAAGAATACCATCTCGGAACAATTAAACGTATATACTTGGTGCGCGCATATGACAATTGGTGATATCTTGGCTTACAAATCAGATCGTGATGATGATAGTGATCTACTTGCTACTATCGGTATGCTAAGATCCGATCTTGTTGAAATACTCGCAAACATATGTGTGGCTGTCGATGGACTCGAAGAGGTTATATCGAACAATCCGAGTCTCCAGAACAGAGATATCTCTCTCATTCGGGCTGCGGTTATAAATCATGAAGACCTCTACGATCTGTTCACACTTGGAGTAGATATTCCACAATGTGAAGTGGACAGAGTTGTACGTAATATACGCGCAAAGGCAAAACTCATATCTCAAATGGAAGATGCACAATACCAACTATCGGGTATTGTAGAAGAAGAAAGCAAAGTAAAAAAATGCAGCAAAAAGCCAGATGCCATGAAAAGAAGTCTCTTCGGAGACGAACACATATAAAATTCCCGTTCGCCGGGAAACAAACGAGGGAAAAACTATGAAATATAATAACAAAACCGGAATCGTTACTGCAATCACGGAAGACGAAACACTGTTTGTAGATGGAGAACCAATACCAATCGATTCTTCAAAATCGCAGAAGATTTTTGGTGTTTCACGTGTAGAGATCGGTGATGAAATCGAATACAATGTGAATTCGTTTACAGGCGATCTCATATTCATGCGCGTGAAGAATCGACACGGGCGCTCGGAAGTCGGAAATGCTTTTTTCGATCCGGAAGACACGCGAGATGGCAGGTTTGTCTCATTCCCTCCCGGAAGTCGAGTTATATTGCCCGGTGGTAGGGGAGAGATGGCAAATCTTACTTTAATGTCACATGACCCGTATGATGAATGGGCTGATGGAGATACGATGTAAATGTCACTAATTGAAAGATTCAAAGAATGGTATGAATCGGTTTTTGATCCCCGCGCAAAGCGATGGAGAGAGGAAAACGAGCAGTATCTGAATAAACGCACAGAAGAACTGGCATTCTTTAACAGTTTTAATACGCAGTTGTGCTATAATTACCACCCTGTGGGTGAGATTACTGTAATCGGTTACGTTGAAGAAGTTGAAAAAAATTACCCAATGTATTCCTACGATAAAGCTGTAGAACTTGCTCAGGAATACCACAAAATTCACCCGGATAAGAAGTTAATTATATTTGCTCCTATAAGGTATTCCGTAATGATCGATGAGAGGAAAACCGAATGAGCACTACCTGCGTAATCTGCGGTGCATTCATAAACGGAAGCGATTTGGCATGCTCAGATCGATGCTTTAAAGAATTTGAAACACGCAGGGAAATTGCATTGTCAAAGATCAGGGCTATTGATGCTTTGAAAAAGAAAAAACGCACAAAAACGATTGGTCAGATCGACTCTGATATAATACGCGCCCTGTCGCGTGTAATACTCGAAAAGAATATTCCCATGTATGCTTCCGGTGTAGAGCTTGACGAACTCATCTGTAAGGTAGATCCAACACTCATGGACATGAACCGATGCTTCCGGCGATCCAAAATCACACGCACCATAGATCAGATCCATTACACAAAGCGGTCTCATTCTACTGGTGGTAGGACAACATTCATATTGGATGGTGATAGAGATGTAGTGCGCGGAGATCTCGAACAAAAATCCCGTGCGGGGATGAGTTGATGAAAATACGGTATGAACTCGTATTCAAGTGCCGTGAGCACGGGACTTTTGTAAAAAAGAACATGATGGATGTGTATGAATCAGCAGAATGCCCACACCCCGGTTGTCACAGACTAAGTGAACTCGAAGAAGGAACGCTCAGGAGAATAAAGGAATATAAACGCGTTATTCCTAAAAATCAAAAGAAATTAGAGGTTGATGCATGACAGTTGAAGAAAATAAAGGTGGGTTCACATTTGAGCTTACACCATCCAACGAACAGAATTTTGAACAACCCAAAACCGTGGAGCTGCCAGACCCGGTGAAGAGTGTGCCAAAGATATTCTGCGCGGATAAGGAAGTTGCAAAAGGGCTTCTGATAGATCTTTACGCAATGATCGGGACGCTCAAGGGAATGGAAGATGGAGTAATATCACAAGATGTACTCCCGCTGGTACTTGAGAACTCACAGAAGATTCTCACGCAGTTGACCGAGATCCTGATACGTGACTGCAACATAACCGATTCAGAGATCGATGAGGTAATGAAGGTATTTGCAGAAGTGAACAAACAACACGAAGAACAAAGAGAGCAGTGATTAACATGGGAAAACGAAAGAATCCAATCGTAAGAATGTATCATGTCAGATATGTATCCGACATGTTAGTACCGGCAACGAACACAAGAGAAGCATTCGCGCGTGCTGATGAAGAAATGATTAACATGGTCGAGGGAAATGAACTCGAACTTGATGATATCTTCACAATCACCATCGAGAGCGAATCGTTCCACATCGTCCCGAAGGATGATGGT
>Ga0172380_10004336_pt1 | contig 18319 bp, 14 predicted proteins | sample Leawe162metaG_FD_119747 | JGI IMG/M metagenome (GOLD analysis project Ga0172380, IMG submission 119747) | Leachate microbial communities from a municipal landfill in Southern Ontario, Canada - Leachate well 162 metaG | ecosystem: Engineered > Solid waste > Landfill > Unclassified | place... | reverse complement strand
TGATCTTCATCAACAATTATATTCCCCCACTTATTCACTTTCATTTCTGGATTGGATTGACTTATGAGTGGGTTACTACTGTTTCCTATTGCAACTATCACCGAATCTACATCGAGAATAAATTCGCTACCTGCTAATTCAACAGGTCTTCTTCTGCCGGAGCTATCAGGTTCTCCTAACTCATATCTTAAACATTCGATTCCATTAACTTTTCCTTTTTCATCCCCAAGTATTCTTTTAGCATTTTGAAGGAATAAAAATTCGATACCTTCCTCTTTAGCGTGCATTACTTCTTCTTTACGAGCAGGCATTTCAACTTCAGTTCTTCTATATACCACATATACTTTTTCAGCACCGAGTCGCTTTGACATTCTTGCTGCATCCATTGCAACATTGCCGCCACCAAGTACTGCAATTTTTTTAGACGGATAAATAGGTGTATCAGCTTTTCCCTTATCAAAAGCCCTCATTAAATTCGCTCTTGTAAGATATTCATTTGCCGAAAATACCCCTACGAGACTTTCGCCTTCGATATTCATGAAAACCGGAAGACCAGCCCCTGTGCCAAGAAATATAGCATCATACCCGTCTTTATTAATTAAATCTATTAACTTCCGAGTCTTTCCAACTACAAAATTGGTTTTAATTTCTACACCCATTGCAGAAAGAGTTTCAATTTCGCGATCTATAATATCATTAGGTAAGCGAAATTCGGGAATACCATAACGAAGCACACCACCAAGTTTATGAAAAGCTTCAAATATGGTTACGTGATGCCCTTGCCTTCTGCAATCAGCTGCGACTACTAATCCGGCTGGACCGCTTCCAACAACAGCAACTTTTTTGCCCGATTCTGGTTTAATTTCCGGAATTGATATCTTCCCTGTCATGCGTTCCCAATCTGCAACAAATCTTTCCAATCTTCCGATAGCAACTGCTTTATCAACATCCTTTAATGCTTTTCCCACAGTACAGCTTTGCTGGCATTGAACTTCTTGAGGACATACACGACCACAGATAGCAGGCAATAAACTTGCCTCCTTAATTACACCTGCCGCACCTTCAAAATCTGAATGAGCAACATGTTCAATAAAACGAGGGATATCAATTTTAACGGGACAATCATCCACACAATTCTTTTTGACACATTGCAAGCATCGCATTGCTTCGATTCTTGCTTGCTCCATTGTATAACCTAATGCCACTTCATCTAAATTATTAATTCTTACAGATGGGTCTTGTGCCGGCATTTCCTGAGCTGGAATTTTTGTTCTTTCCTTCGGTTTTAGGTCATCAACTTTTGTTACATAATCTGCAATTAATACTCTTGCCTCTTCTGAAAACTGCTCAATAGTTTTATGGCTCATAAATTTGATTCCTTCTCATCTACTAATGCATCCAAATAACAATTATGCGCATCACGTTCAATTTCTTTATATGAATTTAATCGATTAATCATATTATCGAAATCAACTTTATGCCCATCAAACTCAGGACCATCGACACATACGAATTTAACTTTATTGCCAACATTAACACGGCAACCGCCGCACATCCCAGTTCCATCAACCATAATAGTATTTAGTGAGACTTGAGTGAAAACTTCATAAGGACGTGTGGTTTCAGAACAGAATTTCATCATCACAGGAGGTCCAATTGCTATTACCATATTAGGTTTTTCCACTCTCTCACAAATTTCTTTTAATGGTGCAGTAACTAAATCTTTTCTTCCATAAGAACCATCATCAGTGCATAGAATAAATTCATCAGCAATTGTTTTCATTTCTTCTTCGAGAATAATTAATTCCTTATTTCGAGCACCAATAATTGTAATTACTTTATTTCCTGCATTTTTTAATGCTTGTGCAATAGGATGCAATGGAGCAACACCAATACCTCCTCCAACACATACAACAGTACCAAAATTTTCAATATGCGTAGCTGTACCAAGAGGACCTACGAGTGCGGGTAGTTTATCACCCACTTCCATTTTTGATAAAGCTAAAGTGCTTTTTCCAACGACTTGATATATAATGGTAATGGAACCTTCCTTAATGTCGGCGTCCGCTATTGTAAGTGGAATTCTTTCTCCATAATCTTCATCCACTTGCAAAATAATAAATTGTCCTGCAGCCCTCTCTTCAGCAATCATTGGGGCTGCTATTCTCATTGAATACACATCTTTAGATAGTTGTTTTTTGAATAGTATTTTGTTCATATAAATTAGTCTAATCCTTTATACATATCTTCGATTAAGTTAGTGTAACGCTCTTCAATAACTTTTCTTTTTACTTTTAGAGATGGAGTTAGTTCCCCACCTTCAATAGAAAATGGTTTATCGAGTATTGCAAATTTTCTTACTCTCTCAAACCCGGCTAGTTTCTTTTGGAATACATCTAATTCTTTATCTAATAATTCATATATCTGTTTTAGATTTACAAGTTCCATTGGATCGGTATAATGAATACGATTGGCATCTGCATATTCTTTTAGAGCTTCAAAATCAGGTACAATCAAGGCACTTAAGAACATTCTTCTATCACCAATAAGCACAAACTGATCAATATATTTACTTGCAAGAAACATATTCTCAATTGGTGTTGGAGCAATGTATTTACCAGTGGTTGTTTTGAAAAGATGTTTTTTTCTATCAGTGATTATTAAAAATCCTTCTGCATCAAAAACACCAATATCACCTGTATGAAGCCATCCGCTTTTTATTGAATCATCCGTCTCTTTTTTATTTTTATAATATCCTTTCATAATATTAGGACCATAAGCAAGAATTTCGCCATCCTTAGCTATTTTTACTTCCACTCCCGGCATTACCTTGCCAACCGTTCCAAACTTATAATCATTCGGCCTATTAGCGGCAATTACAGGAGAAGATTCGGTCAAACCATATCCTTCAATAATCAACATTCCGGCGGCTTCAAAGAATAGACCTAATTCACGAGCAAGAGCTGCTCCACCCGAAATAAAAAAGCGAAGCTTTCCGCCTGTCTTTTCTCTCAGTTTAGTATAAACCAATTTTCCGGCAAGTTTATGCTTAAGTGTTAGTGAAATTGGAATCGGCATACCACTCTGTCTTGCAATCGCAAATTCCTTACCAATTTCAATTCCCCAATTAAAGATTTTCTGTTTACTTGCAGGTTGATGCTCAACGTTCTTTTTAATTTTACTATACATTCTTTCAAAAAGCCTCGGTACGGCAGTCATAATTGTTGGCTTAATTTCTTCCATATTAGAAGCAACTTTTTCAATGCTTTCGGCATAAGCTATCATACCACCGCATGAGAAGGCTGTGTAATATCCTGCCATCCTTTCAAAAATATGACATAGGGGTAAGAACGAAAGAAATAAGTCAGTTTCTCCAATATCAAATATTTCATGTGCCGATTTAATATTAGAGCAAATATTTTTGTGTGATAACATAACACCTTTTGGTTCGCCCGTTGTACCGGAAGTATAAATAATAGTGCAAAGATCATCTTCACGACAGAGTTCTGAACTTTCTTTGAAATAATTAGGGTTTTCAGTCTTAAACATCCTTCCTTTATTCATTACTTCCTTAAACGATATAACACCCTTATCAGATGTAACATCAACTTCGTCCATTACAATGATATGCTTAATTGTCTTAAGATTATTTTTAACTTTTAATACCTTATTGAGCTGATATTTATTCGATACTATAATAGCGACCGATTCAGAATTATTGAGTATAAATTCAATGGTGTCAGAAGTTGAAATAGGATAAAGAGGAACATCAATACCACCAAGCGATAAAATACCAAAATCAGCTACTACCCATTCAGGTCTGTTTTCTGAAATAATAGATATTCTATCTTCCCTTTTAATACCCATTGAAGCTAAGCCCAACGAGAAAGATTCGGTCATATCATAAAGTTCAGGATACTTGATCTCAAGCCAAGAATCTCCCTTTTTATACTTTATGACATAACGGTCCTTTCCTTTCGCAAATTCCAAAGTTATTGTTCTGAATAGCTCTGAAATAGTTTTAAAATCTTTATAGATTGACATCACACACTCCTTTTTTAGAAGATTATTAAGTTACGAGGGAGAAATAAAACATGCAACGTTCAAAAAAAATTATTATACTTGGCACTAAATTATTTAGGAATTAAATGAAATTCATTCGCAGGATGTATGATTGGGTACTTCACTGGGCAGAATCCCCAAATGGTGCAATAGCTCTATTTTTAATCGCTTTTGCTGAATCATCATTCTTCCCTATTCCCCCCGATGCTTTATTGATTGCTTTAATTTTAGGAGCTCAAAAAAAAGCATTTCGCTTTGCTGCTATCTGTACTACTGCCTCTGTCTTAGGTGCTTTATTCGGATATATGATAGGTCATTTTCTATGGTGGAGTGGTCCAAATGAATTTTCTTCTTTAGCACATTTTTTCTTTAATAATGTACCCGGATTTACAACTCATTTATTCTACAATGTAAAATCTTTGTATGACCAATGGAATTTTTGGATAATCTTTACTGCTGGGTTTACACCAATACCTTATAAGGTTTTCACTATTACAGGTGGAGCATTTAATGTAAATATTATTCTATTTACTATTGCTTCCATTTTAGGCAGAGCAGGAAGATTCTTCTTGGTTTCTTACCTTATTTGGAAATTCGGTCCTCAAATAAAAACCTTTATCGATAAATATTTTAATATTTTGGCGGTAGGATTTACTGTTCTATTAATTGGCGGATTTGTATTAATTAAATATTTGATATAAAAAATATTTTATCTGAATTTTTCCTTTCATAAAATAAATGGAAGGATTTATAGATGGATTAATGATTTTAAAAAGCAGTAAGGATATCCTTACTGCTTTTTAATGAATTCAATTCATTAAATCATATTTTCCGGTCTTACAACTTCATTAAATTTTTCACTTGTAAGTAAACCCAGTTCAACTGCAGCTTCTTCTAAAGTTTTGTTTTCAGCATGGGCTTTCTTCGCCACTTTAGCCGCATTGTCGTAACCAATTACCGGATTAAGAGCAGTAACTAACATCAATGAATTTTTTAAATGATTTTTTATTACAGAAGTATTTGCTTCAATTCCCACTACACAATGATCAGTAAAACTTTCGCAGGCATCTGAAATTAGTCTAATTGAATTAAGAACATTAAAAATAATTACCGGTTTAAATACGTTCAATTCAAAATTACCCATAGCCCCACCCATATTTACAGCTACATCATTACCAAACACTTGAGCGCATACCATTGTCATTGCTTCGGATTGAGTAGGATTCACTTTCCCTGGCATTATAGAACTACCAGGTTCATTTTCAGGCAACATTAATTCACCAATACCACAACGTGGTCCTGAACCTAACCAACGAACATCATTTGCAATTTTCATTAATGATGCAGCAAGAGTTTTAAGAACACCATGAAATTCTACTAATGCATCATGAGCCGCAAGAGCTTCAAATTTATTTGGAGCAGATACAAAGGAAAGTCCGGTAATCTCAGAGATTTTTTTTGCAGATAGTTCTGCAAATTTTGGATGAGTATTTAAACCGGTTCCTACCGCAGTTCCACCAAGCGCTAATTCATATAAATGGGGTAAAGCATTATTAATTCTATCAAGTCCATTTGTTAATTGCTGAACGTAGCCGGAAAATTCCTGTCCTAATGTAAGCGGCACTGCATCCATTAAATGAGTTCTTCCAATTTTAATAATCCCCATAAATTCTTCTGATTTCACAGCAAGAGCATCACGAAGCTTAGTAACCATAGGAATTAATCTTCGATGGATTTCTTCAACGGCAGCGATATGCATCGCGGTAGGGAAAGTATCGTTTGAAGATTGAGCTTTATTTACATCATCATTTGGATGTATTGGTTTTTTACTTCCGATAACACCACTTGAAATTTCAATAGCACGATTTGAAATTACTTCATTACTATTCATATTCGTTTGTGTGCCGCTGCCTGTCTGCCATACGACTAAAGGAAAATGCTCGTCTAATTTTCCTGAGATTACTTCATCAGCAGCCTGAACTATTAAGTCAACTTTTTCATTACTTAATGTACCCAATTCAGCATTTGTAAGAGCAGCAGCCTTTTTTAATATCCCAAGAGCTCTTATCATTTCACGTGGGAAACGATTTCCGCCAATCTTAAAATTCATTAAACTTCTTGCCGTCTGAGCACCATAATACATATTCGTAGGAACTTTAATCTCTCCCATTGAATCGGTTTCTATCCTATAATCCATTTTACCACTCCCAATTTTGATTAATAGTTAAAATTACACTATGGAAATCTGAAATTCAATAATTTTACTGTAAATGAAAAACAAAAAAGTTATCTTTGTGATTCAGTTACTTTTATATGAAGAGTGAAAATGTCGAGAAACACAAAACGTCCAACTTGGGATGAATATTTTCTTAAGGTAGCAATGTTGGTCTCGGAAAGAGCTACTTGTCCAAGAATGCATTGCGGTTGTGTATTGGTGAAAGATAAACAGATTCTTTCTACCGGATACAATGGTTCTATACCTGGGGATGAGCACTGTGAAGATATTGGATGTATGATTGTAGATAATCACTGTGTTAGAACTATTCATGCGGAGATGAATGCAATATTACAATGTTCGACACATGGAATAAGTACTGCGGGGGCTACTGCTTACGTAACAAATATGCCTTGCACAAATTGTTCAAAAGCTTTAATTGCAGCCGGAATAAAAGAAGTAGTTATATTTTCCGATTATCACGATACTTTAGCAGAACACTTTTTTAATGTAGCTAAAGTACCTATACGAAGAATTGATAAACCGAGTTCTGCTATCGATTATGATCTCGAAAGCTTTACATCAGCAAAAAAAATTAATCAGACAAAATAAGAATTTACTATGTGGCTAAATAAAGAATATCTTCAAAAATATTTTAGACCGGAAAATTTTATAAACCGCGATCTAAGTTGGGTTGAGTTTAATAGAAGAGTATTGGATGAAGCGTTAAACCCTGATCTACCTTTACTTGACAGAATCAAATTTATCTCTATCTTTTTTTCAAATTTAGATGAATTTTATATGATCCGGGTTTCCGGACTGAAGGAACAAATTCGTGCAAAAGTTTTCGATTCTACCATAGATGGACTAACACCAAATGAACAATTAAACCTTGTTGAAAAATGTGTACGCCCAATGCTTGATAAAATTCATAAATATTGGGTTAATGATATTATACCTGAAATGGAAAAGAACAATATTTTCATTAAACAATTAGAAGAGTTAGAAGAGAACGAGAGAGAAGAATTAAACAATTATTTTTCAAGAGAAGTGTATCCGGTGCTTACACCATTAGCATTCGATCCGGGTCGCCCTTTCCCTTATGTATCTAACCTAAGTTTAAGTTTTGCTATTCTTGTAAAAAAACAGAACGGAGATAAACATTTTGCGAGAGTGAAAGTACCCAGTTTATTACCACGTCTCTTGAGAGTGAACGATATAGTAAAATCCAATTCTCAAAATGGAAAGCCTGATATAAAATATATTTGGATAGGTGACTTAATTAAATATAATCTCCCCAAATTATTTCCGGGACTTGAAATACTCGAAGCATATAGATTTAGAATTACACGTGATACCGATCTCGAAATACAAGAAGATGAGGCAGATGATCTTTTAGCACTAATAGAAGAGAATATTAAACAAAGAAAATTTGGTTCAGTTGTACGTCTTGAAGTTGAAATAAATATGCCTGACTTTATGATTGACACTTTAGTTGAAAATCTTCAAATAACAAGAGATGATGTACATATTATTGATGGAAATTTAGGACTTAGCGACGTAATGTTATTGAATGATTTGCCAATTCCGCAATTGAAAGAAAAACCATTTCATCCAATATTGAATCCGATTTTTGAAGAAGAAGAAACATTTTTTTCTATTATTAAGAAAAATGATGTACTACTACATCATCCTTATGATTCATTCAGCCCTGTAATAGATTTCATAAAACAGGCTGCGCGTGACCCTGAAGTATTAGCTATAAAGCAAACTCTTTATAGAGTTGGTAATAATTCCCCAATAATAAAATATCTTATCGAAGCCGCTGAAAGAAAAAAACAAGTAGCCGTTTTGGTAGAACTAAAAGCTCGATTTGATGAAGAAAATAATATCTACTGGGCAAAGGAATTAGAAAAAGCCGGCGTTCATGTTGTTTATGGGTTATTAGGATTAAAAACACATGCAAAAATGACTTTAGTAGTAAGAAAAGAAGTTGAAGGCGTTAAGCGATATGTCCATTTGAGTACAGGTAATTATAATATATCAACTGCTAAACTATATACTGACATTGGAATATTTACCAGCGATGAAGAAGTGTGCGCAGATGTTTCCGAAATTTTCAATTTCCTTACCGGATATTCTGAACAAAAAGAGTACAGAAAACTTTTTGTAGCACCTCTTAATATGAGAAATCAGATGTTATTATTGATTCAGAGGGAGATTGAAAATGTAAAACTCGGCGGAGAAGGTAGAATTATTTTTAAAATGAATTCTTTAGTTGATCCAACAATTATCGCTGCTTTATATGAAGCTTCTAAAAGAGATGTTAAAATAGATTTGATAATTAGAGGTATCTGCTGCTTGATCCCCCAAATTCCAGGATTAAGTGATAATATAAGAGTAGTAAGTATTGTAGGTAGATTCTTGGAACATAGCCGTGCCTATTATTTCTTGAATAATGGAAAAGAAGAAGTTTATTCGGGAAGTGCTGATATGATGCAAAGAAATTTAGATAGAAGAGTCGAAACTATATTCCCAATTAGTGATAAACGACTTAAAAAAGCAGTGATCGATAAAATATTAATTCCGGCATTGCAAGATACTACTAAAGCAAGGGTATTACTTCCAACGGGGAAATATGTTTATAATAGAAGAGTATGCAATGAGAAACACTTCAATTACCAAGAATGGCTAATGGAAAACAGTATTACAACATATAAAAAAACACCCAAACGTGGGAAAAAATAATTAAAAAATTAACCAATAAATTTGAGCGGTTATAAAACAAATCACTATTCCCATGACTATTGGAAGAAATGTGGAAATAAGAGTCCACTTGATACTTTTTGTTTCTTTGTAAATTGTATAGATAGTAGTAGAACATGGGTTATGCAAAAGACTAAAAAGCATTAAATTAATTCCAGTCAATAAGCTCCACCCACCATTATGCAGAATCATAGCAGTTTCATTGACAGAATCGAGCTCAAACATTACACCAGCACCCGAACCACCAGTCATTCCGGATATTAATACTGTAAGCATTAATACAGTAGGGATAACAATTTCATTTGCAGGGATTGCAATTACATACGCTAAAATAATAACGCCATTTAATCCGAGAAATAAGGCAAAAGGATCAGTCCAATGAATGAAATATTCGGCGATGCTAATATTATCATATGTAATATTAGCAACCATCCAGATAACCATACCGGCTGGGACAGCAAATACGACTGCTCTCCAAAGAACAAATAATGTTCTATCTATCAACGAAGTATAGAGTGTTTGTAAAAAACGCGGTGGTCGATAAGGCGGTAGCTCCAAAGTAAATGAAGAAGCTTCACCTTTAAGCACAGTCCGGGATAAGCCCCAAGAAACTACAAGACTAAAAAATATTCCAAGAACAGCAATAAATACAACTGCTGCAGCAGATACTATTCCGGCTAAGTAAGCAGGTACTGTACCGCCAATAAATATAGTAGCAATTAATATTTGAGTTGGCCATCTTCCATTACATAAAGAAAAATTATTGGTTATTATTGCAATTAATCTTTCACGAGGGCTATCAATGATTCTTGTTGCAATTATTCCAGCCGCATTACAACCGAATCCCATACTCATTGTTAATGCTTGTTTACCATGAGCACCTACACGTCTATAAATATTATCGAGATTGAAAGCCACTCTTGGTAAATAGCCAAAATCTTCAAGTAATGTAAACATCGGGAAAAATATTGCCATCGGCGGAAGCATTACTGCAATTACCCATGCCATTGCAAGATATGCCCCATCAACAACCAATCCCGTAATCCACATTGGAATTGATAAATTTATAAAAGCGGATCGAATTGCCGGATGTAGATAATCAACTAATATATTAGCTAATATACCTGAAGGAATATTAGCTCCTTGAATAGTAACCCAAAAAACAACTGCAAGCATTACTAACATTAATGGCAGCCCAAATGTTCTACTTGTAACCAATCGGTCTAAAGTCCTATCCCAATCAAACTTTGGTTTTTCATTATCTTTAGTAACTGCTATGGATGAAATTTCATTAGCTTCTTTATAAATCGATTCTATAATGGCATCGTGAAAATTTTCACCAATTTCCCATCTGTATTTATTTGCTAAATCAAGTATCTCTTCTTTTCTATTCATAGATTAATTTTTTTTAAGGTTACCTAATTCACCCGATTTAAGTGCATCGATTATACGCTGGTCGCCTTCGAGCAAACGAAGAGCTATCCATCTTGAATTAGGTAAATCTGGATACTCTACATTTATTTTATTTTGCAATTCTTTTATTGCATGAGAAACACCGCTAATTTCATTAGACATTCTTCTTGGTTTACAAATATATTTTCCGGTTGCCACTTCGTCAATAAATTTAAGTAACTCAGGAATTCCTTGATTTTGTCTTGCAGCAGCGGGTACAACCGGTATGCCTAATTCTTTGGATAGTTTCCTTTCGTCCACTGATATTTTGTGTCGGGCGGCTTCATCAATGAGATTAACACAAAGCACAGCACGATCAGTTATTTCAAGTACCTGTAAAACCAAGTTGAGATTTCTTTCAAGTCGTGTTGCATCTGCTACAATTACGGTTACATCCGGCTGCCCGAAAAGAATAAAATCGCGTGCAATCTCTTCATCTGTACTTGTAGATAAAAGTGAATAGGTGCCTGGTAGATCTACAATCTTATAGCGGTTTTCAACGAATTGAAAACCACCTTCGGCTCTTGCAACAGTCTTTCCTGGCCAGTTGCCCGTGTGTTGTCTTAATCCGGTCAATGCATTAAATACTGTGCTCTTTCCTGTATTTGGATTGCCTGCTAAAGCTACTACATAATCAGTATCGCTAAGATCAATTCCTAACTTAACCAAGTTACTTGCATTATGCGCCGCCGGACAGTTTGCACAATTATTTAATTCTGGAGTCATTTTATTCAATATATATATGTTGTGAAATATTTTTTCTTAGAGCTACTACTGTTCCTCTAACTTCATAAGCTACGGGATCGCCGCCAAGACCAACTAAATTAGCTTTTATTTCAGTACCGGGTACGAATCCGAAATCCAATAATCTTCGTCTTTGCAATCCCCTAATAGCCTTTGAGATTTCTTTTATTCGAGAAATTTCACCCTGATTTAGACTTGAAAGCAGACGATTAATTCTAAATACATCAGCTTTATCTTCTCTAGGAATTAAGGTTATATTTGCAGCCAATACAGGTGCAAGTATCGATTCATCATTATCGGATTCAAAACTAATTCTATGATCATCTTTTTCAAGAATTTTTAGTTTTGTGCCTGGAAATAATTTTTGTGCAATAATCTGAGCATAAATTTCTTTCGGTTCATCTTCAACGTGACATATTTCATACACCTTCCCAACTTCAGCATCGCTTAAAAGAATACCTTCATTTAGAGGCATTTTACCGGAAGCATCCGGAATCGGATCGCCATGTGGGTCTAATAATGGATTGCCTAATGATGCAGCAAGTTTATCGGCGTAATCTTCATCAAAATCATGTTCACGTTTTTCCGCTTCCTTATGCCAATCATTTTCGTGTACACTTGTTTTTTCGGCAAGATAACGCTCATATAGTCTGTGAATACGAATTACTTTTAATGCATAATTTCTTCCCTTTTCTGTAAGGGAAATTTTTTCGTGAAGTTTAGTGATTAATTTTAATTGAAGAAGTCTATTGATTAAACTTGCACTATTGCGTCTCTTGATCTGAAGATTTCCAGCAACACTATCTTGAGTTGCATCAATCTTTTTAGATTCAAAATCGTAAAGGTGCTTAAGAGCATCTTCAACTATTATTTTATCCCCTTTTTTATCACCAGTTCTATATCTTTTTAATAAATTAATTTTTGGAATAAAAAAGATAAGGATGATTATTACAATTATTAAAAGTACAGTTGACATATTCTAAGTAGTAACTAAATATCTTTTGATTTTCTGAGTAGTGGTTTTTTCAAACTCCTGCTCACGAACATTTATTTTCTTAATCTGTTTATATGCTGCAAGTTGACCATTAACTTTAACGATTTCCTCATTAATTTTTGATTCAATAAGTTCCTTTGTAATTTGGACACTCTGCCTTTCGGCTAATTCAATAAAAGCTTCTGCATCAGCAACTATTTGTACTGCTATAATCTCTCCTTGTTTCTCATCATCTTGACCAAATACCATTGATTCTAATATATAAGGACTTCGATTTAGTAAATCCTCAATCTCTTCGGGAAACACATTTTTTCCACTCTTAGAAATAATAACATTCTTTTTTCTGCCATTAATATGAAGAAATTCATCTTCATCAACAAAACCAATATCACCGGTTTTAAACCAACCATCTTCAAAAGCTTCAGCAGTTAATTTATCATTTTTATAATAACCGGGCATTACGCTCGGACCCTTAACCCATATTTCGCCTGAACCATTTTCTCCCGGATTATGAATCTTTACTTCCACTCGCGTTAAAGGGATTCCAGCGGCATCGTCCTTAAAATTATTGAATTGATTTAATGCTACAATTGGTGAAGTCTCGGTTAAACCATATCCTTGAATAAAATTAAAACCAAACTCACGAAGTCCTTTGGCTACCAATGGGTCCGGGGCAGCACCACCGGCAATAAACATTCTTACACTTCCCCCAAATTTTGAATGTAATTCAGAGAACACTTTTTTCTTCACATCTTTCATTCCAAATTGGGAAAAAACATTTGTCAATTTAACCAATGGAGGTACAATTTTGGATTTAACTTTATCTTCATTAATTGATTTCACAATTCGTTTAAACATTTTTTCAAAAAGAAGAGGAACACCAAGCAAAATTGTTGCTTTAACTTTTTGAATATCATCAACTACTGTTTTCAAAGAGCGTGCATAATAGATAGATGCGCCTCGATATAATGGGCATAACATTCCGCAAGTACATTCATAAGTATGATGAATTGGCAATACAGAAAGGAAACGATCGTTGGAATCAATTAAAAGCATACTTACCATATCTACTAAATTAGAAGCGAGATTCTTTTGAGTAAGCATTACTCCTTTTGCCCTGCCTAATGAACCTGAAGTAAAAATAATCTCTGCTAAATCATCGGGATTAATTTTTGGTAAATCAGATTCATAAGCTGCATCAGCTTTTCTCATCATTTCAACCATATTAAGAAACGACTTGTCTTCAAAAGTTTCATCCATACAAATAAAATGTTTCAGCTTTTTTAAAGAACCTTTTGATTCACTTATCATACTTGAAAAAGTACCAGCAAATACAATAACTTCAGAATCTGATTCGTGAATAATATTAATGATTTCGTTTTGAGTTAAGTTCTTATCAATCGGAACTACTACATAATTAAAACACATGCTTGTTAGAAAAGTTAAAGACCATTGAACTCTGTTTTCACCAATCAGTGCAATATGAGTTCTTTCTTTAAGACCCAATTTCTTTAGGGCATTTCCAAATTTCAGAATATTATGTTTAAGCTCTGAAAACGTTAACCGATTAATAGGAGTATTATTAAGGTCTTCAACAGCATGTTTTGATCCAAATTCACGAGCTGAATTAAGCACCATATCTTGAATCGAAATAATATTAGGTACTTTATTTAATTTGATTTCTCTTTTCATTTCACACACATTTATTTAGTTTTTAGTAAATTCTACCAAAATTAATTTTAATAAATTATAGAATTTTTCTACATCTTTTATATTTACACGCTCATCAGGTGAATGAGCACCTTCGATAGTTGGACCAAATGATAACATATCTAAACCGGGATATTTACTCCCTAAAATACCGCATTCTAAACCTGCATGGATAGCTTTAATTTCAGGTACACTACCATAATTATCTTCATAAACAGATTTTGCTTTTATCAACGCAGCAGAGTTCATATTTGGTTTCCATCCGGGATAACCGTCCCCAACTGTTACTTTGCTACCTGCAAGATCAAATACAGCTTTTACCGAAGAAGCTACATATTTTTTAGCTGATTCAATTGAACTTCTCTGACTTGTCCCAATTTTAATTTCATCGTTTTCATAAACTACAGTAGCAAGATTTGTAGATGTTTCCACTAAGTTCGGAATATCTTGACTCATCGCTATAACACCATGTGGCATTGCAAAAATTACGCTTAGAATATTTTTAGTAAATGTATTAGAAAATACTTTTTCTGATTTAATTTCTAATTGCTTTAAGGAAATAGTAATTTGTGGGTCTTTTGGAGTAAACTCAGATATATAATCAAGCTTAAATTCTTCAATATATTTTTTTACTTTTTCTAAATTTGCAGATTCAATAAAAATTTTCAATTCTGCTTCTCTTGCAATAGCATTTCTTTTAGAGCCACCATTAATTGAACTAATTGAATAAGGAATTTCCTTAAATTTATCTAATAGACGGGCTAATATTTTAATTGCATTTGCTCTTCCATCAGAAATATTTAGTCCAGAATGTCCACCCTTTAATCCACCAATTAAAATTTCATATTCTTCAAATCCTTTTGGTACATCAGAGTACTCACATTTGAATGTGCCGACAGTATCCTGTCCCCCGGAACACCCTACATAAAAAGCTCCATCCTCTTCTGAATCCAAATTGAGAAGTATTTTTCCTTTTACAAAACCAGCTTCTAAATTATTTGCTCCTGTTAAACCGGTCTCTTCATCTACGGTAAATAATAGTTCAATAGGTCCGTGTTCAAAACTTTTATCATTCGCAACCGCTAAAGCTGCTGCAACACCTATACCATTGTCTGCGCCTAATGTAGTCCCATCTGCAGTTATCCAACCATCTTCACTGATTAATTTTATCGGATCTTTCATAAAATCATGTTCAGTGCCTTTGTTCATTTCGCAAACCATATCGATATGACCTTGTAGAACTATGGTTGGTTTATTTTCAAGACCTTTTGTTGCCGGTACTTCCATAATAATATTAGCAACTGAATCTTCCCTATAAACCAAATTATTTTTCGTTGCAAATTTTCTTAAGTACTCAACAACTTTTTCTTCATGTTTTGACGGACGTGGAATATCACTAATTTCTTCAAATCGTTCCCATAATAATTGCGGATTTAATCCTTCAATTGTTTTTGACATTTTAATTCTCCAATTTTTTTAACTATGACGAATATTAAGGATATCCCCATCCTTAACAATATATTCTTTGCCTTCTAATCTCCAGCTTCCAGCTTCTTTACATTTGCTCATAGAGCCATATAAAATATAATCATCATAATGGACAACTTCGGCTCTAATAAATTTATTAAAGAAATCGCTATGAATTACTCCGGCTGATTGTTGAGCTGTAAAATTCTTTCTTATTGTCCACGCTCTGCATTCATCTTCACCGACAGTAAAAAATGCTTGCAAACCAAGAAGCTCATAGCATGTACGAATTATACGTGATAAAGAAGATTCTTTAATTCCAAAATCAGTCATAAATGCTTCCCTATCAGCCTCTTCGAGATTAATTAATTCATTTTCTATTTTAGCGAAAAATGGAATAATAACTGCATTAGATTTAGAATATTTTTCTTGTAATTCACTAATGATTGAATCGACTTCTTCTACAGAATCTTCATCAAAATTTACAGCAATTGCTAATGGCTTAATTGTAAGCAATTGGAATCCGGAAAGAATTTTTAGCTCATACTCATCAAATTCCATGGTTCGAAGGGGCAATTCACTTTCTACATGTGCATGACATTTTTCTATTAATTGTAATTCCCGTTTTAACTTATCATCCTTCAATTTTAGTATTTCTCTTTTTAGCTTATCTATACGGCTATCAAGAAAAGCTAAATCTGATAGAAGAAATTCGACCTCTAAAAAATCGATATCACGAGCAGGATTAATACTTGTCATCGGATGCGAGACAGCTTCATTCTTAAAATTTCTTATAATATAAAAAAGTGCGTCATTATTTCTAACACTATTTAAGAATGTAGAGGTAATTTTTACTTTATTATCATCCGACATTCTAAGCCCAGGTATATCAATTACTTCAACTGTGGCATTAACCTGTTTCTTGGGATTAAACAATTTTGAAAGATTGTCCAATCTAAGATCGGGAACTTTGACCATTTCGATCGACTGTTCATCTTTTACTGTCGAAAGGTCTAATTGTAAACCTGCCAATGTTGAGAAAAGTGTTGTCTTGCCTGAATATTGTAAACCTACTAAACCTATTTGCATATAAATTCTTTTTTGTTAATAATTAATTAATAAATATATCTAAAATAAGAGTAACTTAAGCGACTATTTGAGTATGAAGTGCAATTTCTTCGAGAATTGAGCTTACCTTAAGGCATTTAGCTAATTCTCCTGAAAAGACCATTGCCCTCCCCTTAACGTGTACTTCAAATGCGAAGTTCCGTGCAGTTTCATATGGGCAATCGATTGCTTTTATTAACTGTTCAATCACTTCGTCAAATGTATGCCATTCATCATTAAATAAAATTACTTTGTAGGGAGTAAGAGTTTCAGTCGAATCTTCATTAAATTCAGATTCAAACTGCCCCGGTTCTAATTGCATTCTAATATTATTTTTCATCATAACCCAAATTTATGAAATTGAAGCACAAAAATAAATTTTAGTATATTACAGAAATAGAATATAAGCAAAATGGAGGTTTAATGAAGTTAGTTGTTTGTGTAAGTTATGTCCCTGATACAGCATCTAAAATCAATGTTTCTTTAGATGGGAAAACAGTTGAACAAGCAGGAGTAACATATATATTAAATCCGTATGATGAATTTGCAATTGAAGAGGCATTAAAATTAAAAGAAAAATTCAGCGGTGAAGTAGATATTATTAGTCTCGGAGGCGATAAGAATAAAGAATCGATTCAGAAAGCACTCGCTATGGGAGCTGATAATGGAATTTTATTAAAAGATGATACTTATAGAGATTCAATGGCTATAGCTTTCGGACTTTCTGAAGAAATAAAAACATTAAATGCTGATGTTGTTCTTTTCGGAAAACAATCGGTTGATTATGATAATGGAATCATAGGACAGTTGACCGCTGAATTACTTGGTTATAATTGTGTCTCAGTTGTAACAAAATTAGACATTACAGATAAAGCAGTAATCGCCGAGCGTGAAATTGAAGGTGGCAAAGAAATTGTTTCTACTACTTTACCAGTGGTGATAACAGCACAAAAAGGATTGAACGAACCAAGATATGCATCATTAAAAGGGATTATGGCTGCAAAGAAAAAAGTGATTGCAGAGAAAACACCTGCACAGTTTGAAAGCAAGTTATTTATTGATAAGTTCACAAAACCTGCCCCTAAACAAGCCGGGAAAATTATTGGGACTGATGCTTCTGCTGCTGCCGAATTAGTCCGTTTACTTAAAGAAGAAGCAAAGGTTATATAGGAGATATTATGGAAAATAAAATTTTAGTTTTTTTAGAACAGCGTAATGGATTAATAAAAAAATCTTCTTTTGAAATTGCATCTTATGCATTCACATTATCCCAAAAATTAAATGCTTCGGTAGAAGCTTTGGCAATTGGGAATGAGATAACTAACTTAAACGAAGTCGGTAATTATGGCATTTCTAAAGCTTATTTTTATAAAAATTCCGAATTAGAATTATACTCTTCATCTGCCTTTAAAAAAATAGTTAGTAATCATATAAAAGAAAACGGAAACAATTTAGTGCTTTTTACGAATACAGCTATGGGTAAGGAATTAAGTCCATTAATTGCAGTTTTGAATGATGGTGCCTTAGCAATAGATTGTACACAATTAGAAATAGAAAATGATATAGTAAAGGTTACCCGCCCTGTTTATGCAGGGAAAGCATTTATGACTGCTGAATTAAAAGGTAAAGTAAATGTTATCACTATAAGACCTAATACTTTCCCGGCAAACAAAACTTCAGAATCAATTGCAGAAATAATTGAAAAGAAAGTGGATGATTTAGATTTATCAGTAAGAGTTTCTGAAATCGTAAAATCCGATTCAAAACTTGATGTAACCGAAGCTGATATAATTGTTTCGGGA
>Ga0172380_10004335_pt1 | contig 18324 bp, 15 predicted proteins | sample Leawe162metaG_FD_119747 | JGI IMG/M metagenome (GOLD analysis project Ga0172380, IMG submission 119747) | Leachate microbial communities from a municipal landfill in Southern Ontario, Canada - Leachate well 162 metaG | ecosystem: Engineered > Solid waste > Landfill > Unclassified | place... | reverse complement strand
TTCAACACCACTGGCGGATCCTGCGCGTTAAATTTCTTTGCGTCGAGTTCCAGTTGCCTGGAGATGGTTCTGGTTAAAACCACAAAAGTCACGGTTTTTTTGCGTTTGGCAAAATGGGTCAGGACGGTATCATCAATATAGTTGTCAATCAGCAGGATGGATTTTTCGGCGGATCGGATCAGGTCAGAAACAAACTGGTAGGCGTCAAAAACCTGTCCGTCAAAGAAGATACCCTGTTTGGGGATAATACTTCCGTTTTCGAGGGCAGCAAATATCTGTTCAAATTTCTGGTCCGTTTCTATTTTATGCTCTATTTGTTTTCTTTCCACAGTGTCCAGACGGTGAAAAACCGGCGCATTAGTGGCAATAAACCGGCGCATGGCGACAAATGCCCGCATGATTTGTATGTTGATAAATATTGCTTTTTCACTTTGCAAAACACTCGAAAGGCTTGCCACGCCTTGCTCTGTAAAAGCAAAAGGACGAGCGCCGCCCAGATGTTTTTTGGAAGGTATCACATTTTGTGATACCAGCAAATCAATTTCAATATCGCTCAACTCAAACATAAAGTCGTCCGGGAATCTCTCAGGATTTCGCCTGACGGCCTGTTTCAAAGCGCGATTCTCTATGCCGTAAAAATGTGACAAATCACGATCCAGCATCACCTGCACATCTCGAATAGTGTAGATGATATTTTGCATCGATATGCCGTCAATAGTGACCGATGACATTTTACTCATACCAGTTTTACGCTTTTCAAATTTTCCAGAATCAGCGCGTTGAGCTTTGCCTCTTCCTGCAACTGTGCTTTCATTTTCATTTTCTAATCTCATTTATTAGGAAAATTATCAAGTTAGTCGTTAATATTTTCATCCGGCAACTTGATGGAATTTCCGCATTGCGGACATATAAATTGTGACGGATTATCGGTTGCTTTAAAGCGAAGTCCAGAGTCTTTCAATTTACCGCCGGTGCAATTTGCCGCAACATATGTTATCAGACCGTGCTTAAAAGTATAATCTTCTAAAAGCCCGCATTTTTCACATTCCAACAGTTCTCTGTTTTCTGTAAAAATGCCGAGTTTATCAGCTTGTTCTTGGATATTTTTCAGCGTTTCAGCCAGAGAGTATATGTCTTTAATATTTTTTTTAGTCATTCAGCCTCACCTTTTTCAAATTTTCCGGCATTTGCGCATTGAGTTTTTCTTTAATTTCCATCCTTTTTACTCCAGCGTGTGCGGGCAAAATTTTCATCTGCTGAAAGGCCGTTATGTCTTTTTTAGTCATCTCGCATCGCTCTATCCAGCACGACGGCCTGTATTTCAGCGGTTTCGCCTTTTTCCGGCGGTTGGAATTCGCCATCCCGGTACATATTTTCTGTTTTATGAGTCAGCCCCACCACTCGTGGAGGGTTGAAATTTTCATACCCGCTATTATATCCGCTCACCAGCACGGGCAGATTCTGCGGCATAGCTTTGAGAATCTCAATCAACTGAGCTACAGTAAAATAGAATTTATCGTTGTTGCTGTTCATGTCAGCCTCACCTTTTTCAGAAATATCCAATTATAACTCCAAAGTAAATTATAAAATAACTTATTTTACTTTCGTCTCTTAAAGTAAAATATAAAGCAATACATTACTCATACAAGTTTCACGCTTTTCAGATTTTCCGGCACTTGCGCGATCATTTTCCCAAGGGAAGTTAAACGGTACTTTTGCTTAGGGTTCCTGGGATTTTCCGGGATGGTCATTTCAATCAACCCGGCTTCCAATGCAGGATTGATATAAGCTTTCCGGAAATGGTCAGGGTCTTTCAGTGCGAGTTTATTCTGTATTTCCCGCCGGAGCATTTCTCCCTGAATGTTCTGCAACAGCCTCAACACTTCCGGGGTTGCTTCCGGGGTTACTTCCGGAGCGAATAAAGTCAGGGTCACGCCGAGTTTGGGGTCTGAAGTCCATTCCGGGCAAGGCAACTGAGCGTCATTGCATGATTTGATGATTTGCGCGCTTCCCCGCCCGGCTTTTTCCATCATCCCCCGCAAATAAAGAACATGGGCAATATCCGGGTTGCGAAGGATGGAGAGATGACCTTGCGCAAGGCTGTCCGGCGTGATGCCTTCCGGCAGGCTTCCGCTGTTCCAAACTTCAAGTCTTTTGGGATAAATATTTATGGAGACTCCGCCGGAATGGCTACTGTAGTCGCGATGAGCAAAAGCGTTAATGAGCGCTTCGCGAATAGCGAATGGCGGATAGAGCGGCGTGTCCTGTCTCTGCGCGGAATCCTGAGTAAAGCGAGCGATGGTCGGAATGTTGCGAATAATAAAGTTATACGCCTGTTCGAATACCTGGTACAGTGGACCTTCAAAAGATTTCATGTCATGGTAGGTGTCGCCGGTTTTGTCAGAACTGTAGCTAAACGCCCTTACGCGGCACTGTGGCAGACGCCTGGCCGGCTGGTATGTAAAAAGCACATCCCCGCCATTAGTAAGGCGTCCATACCGCGAGACAGACAGTTCTTCCAATATTGACTGGGTATTCTCTGAATCGCGGAAAAAATTCCGTTGTACTTTCTGCGCATCACTGACAGTATTTTTGACCTCAATAAAATCCACCTCAGTTTCCTGGTCGGCTAAAGAAAAACGTCTTTCCCAGCGTTCTGGTTCAATTTCACTTCTCATCACCATATCCCGGACTGTATTTACATCTGCAAGACGAGTTTTTTCACCTTCCCGAATGTAGATTTTGTTTTGGTAAGCATATGGCAAATCCTTGCCGACAGGCACTTCAATAACAATGATGGATTTTCCGTCCAGTTCCATCATTTCCAGCGCGATGAATGTTTTCGGGGTAATGCCGTCGTATAATTTATGCTCCAAACCGGTCTGGTCTCCATGCATGGCGTCAATTCCCTGGACAGAACCTTTATCACTGACTCCGCAAACAACATAGCCTCCGGCAGAGTTTAAAAGAGCGCAAACCTCTTTCCCGATGATATTGGGCGCTGTATTGACTTTAAACTCCACTCCGGGTACTTCGCCAAGCTGTAAAATTTTACGAATTGCATCGGGCGTCATGACTCACCTCCGTCTTGCAGAACGCTATTCTCGAAATTTTCACGAATGAAAGCTTCAACTTCATGATAGCGAGAGAATTGGGCGGTAATAAAAATAGCGCTGTTTTCCGGACTTCTGAATTTTTGCACCCAGTTTCCTTTACGTTCGGCCAGTACTTTCCTATGGTCAATAGTAGCGTCTTCATATAAATCAAGAATACGAAGATCATTAAATACTTTATTTTCTGCAAGAATAAGCTTTTTACGTCCGGCTTTGCCTTTATAGCCGAGACTGGTCAGCAATGAACGGGCAAATACGACATGATCGTGGGCAAGAATCCATCTTGGTTTATTAAGTTCAATAGCTTTAATGATTTCCTGGTGGGTAATGGAGAGGCCTTTTCTGTCAGCCGGGTTCTGACCGCTACCATAACTGGTGGTGATAAGACCAAGAAAAAGATCGCATTGTTCTACGGCTTTAAGACAATTATCGAATGCGCTATTAGTTGAATAAACAGGCATGGCGCCTTTATGCGACATCCAGACTTCATAGCCAAAACCAGTTAATAGAGTATATATGCGTTCAAGCAGCTCCTCTATTCCGTATATGGTGGATGACACCATAATGATTTGTTTCTTATTCATATCAGCTTCACCTTCTTCAGATTTTCCTGAATCAGTGCGTTGAGCTTTGTCTCTTCCTGCAACTGTGCTTCAAATTCAGCTTTCAGACTGGAAAAACGCTCATTGAAGTCAAAATCATCTTCGTCATCAGGCAACCCGACATAACGGCCAGGGGTAAGCACATAATCCAGTTCCTTGACTCGGTCAATGGAAGCGGAATTACAGAAGCCTTTGATGTCTTGATAGCTCCCGTTCATGGTTCGCCAATTGTGGTAAGTTGAAGTAATCTTTTGAATATCATCCTCTGAAAGTTCTTTGGTGCGGCGGTTAATCAGATGTCCTTCATTTCTGGCATCGATGAACAGAATTTCGTCAACGCGAGTGGTTTTGCTGCGGCGCAAAAACCACAGACTGGCAGGAATCTGCGTATTCAGAAAGAGCTTTGCAGGCAGATTGACAATGCAATCCACCAGCCGCGCTTCAATCAATGCTTTCCGGATGTCGCCCTCGCCGGAACTTTTGGAAGTCAGCGAACCTTTCGCCAGAACGAAACCGGCGATACCGCCAGAATTTAAATGGTAGAGAAAATGCTGGATCCAGGCATAGTTGGCATTGCCAGCTGAAGGAACGCCGTATTTCCATCTGCCGTCATTGCGCAAGAGTTCACCCGACCAGTCACTGACGTTAAACGGCGGATTGGCAATAATGTAATCAGCCTTCAAATCTTTATGCGCATCGTTCAGGAACGAGCCTTCATTATTCCATTTAATCTGTGAGCTGTCAATCCCGCGAATCGCAAGGTTCATCTTCGCCAGTCGCCAGGTGGTCTGATTGCTTTCCTGACCGTAAATGGAAATGTCATTTACATTCCCCTGGTGTTCAGCCACCAGCTTTTCGGATTGCACAAACATACCGCCGGAACCGCAGCACGGGTCAAACACGCGGCCTTTGTATGGCTCCAACATTTTTACCAGTAGTTCAACAATGCTGCGCGGAGTATAAAACTGTCCGCCCTGTTTACCTTCAGCCAGCGCGAATTCACCCAGGAAGTATTCAAACACATGACCAAGGACATCAGCGCTGCGAGCTTTAGCATCGCCAAGCGCGATATTGCTGACCAGGTCAATCAGGCTGCCAAGGCTGGTCGGATCAAGATTGCCACGGGCGAAAACTTTTGGCAGCACGTCTTTCAGCGACGGATTGTCTTTTTCAATGACATCCATGGCGTTGTCAACGTCTTTGCCGATTTCAGGCAGTTTGGCTTTGGATTGCAAGTATGACCAGCGAGCGGTTTCAGGGACAAAGAAAACATTTTCCGCTTTGTATTCGTCCTTGTCTTCCGGATCAGCTCCGGCATAATCGCCTTGTCCGCTTTTCAGTATGGAATGGAGTTCTTCAAACGAATCGGAAATATATTTAAGGAAAATCAGACCGAGCACGATATGCTTATATTCGGCGGCATCAATATTTTTTCTGAGTTTATCGGCAGCTTTCCAGAGCTGTTTTTCAATTGGTTCCTCTTTGCCGCAATTCTCTCCAGACTTTGCCATATCAACTCCTCTTTTTATTTCAAACAGCCGGAAAAATATCTCCGGCGATTTTGAGCAGTTTATCCACCTGCTCGTCAGTGCCAATGGTAATCCTTATATAACTGCCGGTAAACTCACCGGGGAAATATCTGACGATTATTGCATGGTCTCTTAATAATTTGAATAAACGTTCGCCATTTTTGTCCGGCGGGGCGGCAAAAATAAAATTGGCGGCTGACGGCACAATGTAAAATCCCAGCCGTTGCAGGCCGTCAATCAGCCGTTTACGGGATTGGCGAATGGTCAGAACCGTTTTCCGGAGATATTCCTGATCGCTTAGCGCTTCCGCGCCTAGCAGTTGAGTGAGCATGTCAACATTGTATGAGTCTTTTACTTTCATCATGCCGGTGATTACCGGTTCGGCGGCGATGGCATAACCCAGCCGGAGCCCGGCCATTGAATAACTTTTGGACAAGGTGCGGCTGACGATTACGTTGTTGTAACGTTTGGCCAATTCAATGCAATTGTCATCAGCGAAATCCGCATAAGCTTCATCAATCAGCACAATGCCGTTAAAATTTTCACAAATTTCAACCATTTTTGCCATCGGAAACGAATTCCCGGTCGGAGCGTTGGGACGGGTTATAATCAGCATATTGGCTTTTTTCGCCTGTTCCAGAAGATTATCCGGGAGCGAAAAATCATTATTCAGCGTCAGGTGCATACATTCCGCACCCTGAAGTTGAGCCAACACGGGATACAGCGAATAAGTAGGATTCAGGCAGGCAACTGGACGGGTGGAGTCAGTAAAGGCGCGGAATGCAATAGTCAAAATATCATCGGAGCCGTTGCCGGCGATAACATTTTCACGTTTTACGCCGTGCAATCCGGCGATGACATCCCGCAAGCCGTCAGCCTGCGGTTCGCAATACAGCCGGAGGCGGCTGTAGTCAATATTTCCAAACAACTGTTTAACCTTGGGCGATGGCGGGTAAGGATTTTCATTTGTGTTCAGTTTGATGATATTCAATATTTTGGGCTGTTCGCCCGGCGTGTAGCCGTCCATGGCATCAATGGTCGGGCGAAAATATGAGATATATTTATTCTTCTTGTTCATTGCTGGTTTATCTTTCGCTGTTAATTCTGACTGAAGCGCTCCTGCCGTGAGCGTCAAGGCCTTCCATTTCCGCGAATTTCCCAACGGTTGCAGCTTCTTTGCGGAGCGCGCCTTTTTGATAGTTGATAATACTGGTTCTCCGGAAAAAGCCTTCAACACTCAAGCCGCTGAAAAATCTTGCGCTGCCGGCTGTAGGCAGCACATGGCTGGGACCGGCGCAAAAGTCTCCGATGGCCTCCGGAGTCCATTGACCAATAAATATAGCGCCGGCGGCTTTTACTTTTTTTGCCACTCTGCCAGCATGAGTACACATTATTTCTAAATGCTCCGGAGCATAATCACTGGCAATCTCCGCTGCCTGTTCCAAATCCCGGACGTGAATCATAAAGACTCCGTTTTTCAGAACGTTGTCCACTGTTTCCTGCCTGGAAAGCTGCATTTTCTGGCGCAGAATGGCCTGTTCCACTTGTTCAATCAACACGCTGTCCGTGCTCAATAATACCGCTTGTTCAAGGCCGCTTCCATGTTCGGCCTGAGAAAGCATATCTGCCGCAATGAATTCCGGATCGCAACTGTCATCAGCGATAATCATTATTTCAGAAGGACCGGCAACCATATCAATTGCCACTTCTCCGTAAACCATTTTTTTGGCGGCGGTAACATACGCATTACCCGGGCCGACAATCTTGTCAACTTTGCGAATAGATTTTGTTCCATAAGCCATTGCCGCAATTCCGTAGACACCGCCCAGCCGGTAAATTTCAGTTACTCCGGCTTTGTGCATGGCATAAAGTACTGCAGGATGAATGTTGCCGTCGCGTCCCGGCGGAGTCACCGCGACAATTTCTTTGACTCCGGCAGCCTTGGCAATTCCCGCAGTATGAATTACTGTTGACACTAGCGGCGCTGTTCCGCCGGGAATATAAACTCCGACTCGATCCATCGGCTCAAAACGCTCGCCCACAATTACTCCCGGCCGGGGAGAATGACACCATGGCTCAGGAATACGCAATTTAGAAAAATTGTTGACATTATTTAAAGCTATATTGACCGCTTTTTTGCTTTCTCTGTCAACTTTTAGCAGCGCCTGTTTTACTTCGTCTTCGCTGACGCGAAATGTTTCCGGGGTTAACTTTACATGGTCAAATTTTTCCGCGTATTTAACTAGAGCCGCATCGCCTTTGGATTTTACATCGGCGAGGATTGCTCTGACGGAGTCTTCTATTTCCGGCGGGTAGGATGGTCTCATGTAAAGCTGTGAGAGGTTTTTCAGAAAGTCTTTCTCTCTGTAGTATAGCTTTTTCATATATGCTTATCCTCCGGATATATTCTATAAAAGTTATTAATTAATTTGCCACTTTAGCCTGCGCTACAGTAGAATATATCTCATTGACCGGGAAAATCTATTTGACTAGAACTTAATCTTTGATTTTTACTAAAATATTATCCAGCAGTCTGGCCCGTCCAAAACCAGCCGCAACGGCAATCAAGATAGCCACAGTATGTTCTGTTACCGGTTCCAGAGTATCAGCATCTAAACCTTCCACATAATCAATGGCTCCGCCGGCTTCGCGAATGTTATCCCAGACAGAACTGAGAATTTCTCCCAGCGCCGCGAGTCCATTCTTTTTAATCTGTAATTCTGCGTTAAACAATGACCTGGAAATGCACAATGCCGACTTCCGTTCATTTTCGGACAGATAACGGTTTCTGGAGCTCATTGCCAGGCCGTCAGCTTCTCTGACAATCGGAGCAACTATAACTTCAACCGGGAAATTCAAATCCCGTACCATCCGTTGTAATACCAACGCCTGTTGAGCGTCTTTCTGGCCGAAAATCGCCACATCCGGCAAGGTGATATTGAACAGTTTGGCAACCACCGTCGTTACTCCGCGAAAATGTTCCGGACGGCTGCGTCCGCACAGACCACGCGACAATTTCTCTTCTATAACCCAGACGCTGCGGTCGGCGCAGTACATGTCATCCGGTTCCGGAGCAAAAACGACATCGGCGCCATGTTGTTCGCACAACTGCAAATCACGCTCAAAATCCCGTGGGTAATTACTTAAATCTTCATTTGCGCCAAATTGGGTCGGATTAACAAAAATCGTTACAATAACAATTTCAGTTTTTGCCCTGACCAAATCAATCAGAGACGTATGTCCGGCATGTAAATATCCCATTGTCGGCACAACGCCAATAATTTTCCCATGTTTTTTTGCCGCCAGCGAATACTGTTGCATGGCTGGAACGCTTTTAATCACTTTCATTTAGAGAAAACCTCATTAATATATTCTGGTTTTATGTGACAAGGTTGATTACGGTTTTATTAAAACAAGACTTCAGCCGGGAATACTATTTGGACATTCGGAACATTATCTTTTATATGCTGGAAGGCTAATTTTAAACGTAGTTCCTTTACCGACCTTGCTATCAACGTCAATGCTGCCGCCGTATTTGTTTATGCAGTCAACGCAGAAGTGGAGACCAATGCCGCGGGAGCTGGAGTTAGTTGCGGTTTTCGTTGAAAAGCCGAACTCAAAAATTTTTGCTTTAATTTCCGGAGTAATACCCGGTCCGTTGTCTTCAATCTCGGTTACGGCATAAGTCTTGTTATTTTTACCTTCTTCTTTAAGCCGGATTTTAAGCTGGTATTTTTTGTCCGGATTTTTTTCCGTCACCATTGCTTCAACCGCATTCTTGATGATATTGATAAAGACCTGAGTAATCATTGATGCGTCAATTAATACTTCCGGAACATTTTTATCCAGATTGCAGTCAATTTTGAATCCGTGCTTGTTAAAAGACTCGTCAAAGATTGTCACCGATGAATCAATCACGCCAGTCAACTGAGTCATATTTTCCGTTCCCAGCTCTCCGATAAAGCGTTGTTGCAGTTCAATAATTTCACTAATATGAAACAGCTTATCCGAGAGTGACTGAAGCATTCCGAAGGCATCTTCGGCATTTTTTCCCACATGTGTCAGCAGTTCCTGAATTATGTCTAAATACTGTTTTCCCGCCTTGTCTTCTTTGAGAAATTTTTCAACCGTTCCACTTTCCAGCTCTTTTTGCAGCCGAGGTATAATTTCCTCGAGAATAAGCGTTTCCGGTCGCTCTTCTTTTTTTGCCGTGACTTTATCCAGCAGGCGAGTTACCGTCAGCTTGGCAATCGTGACAGCGTTGCCGATATTGTGAATAATTCCGGACGACACCTGCATCATGCCTTCCTCTCTTGCCGACTGAAGATGTTGTTCATATTCCTGCCGTTTGCGGAAATCTTTGATGATTTCCAGGCATAACGATGCAATTTCGGCAAGACGCATCAGGAATAATCCGTCATTTTGACAAAGTTTGTGAGCGTCAAATTCATCTTTGGACGTGACAATAATGCAACCGTAAATCTGATCCCGGAATTTTATGGGTACAATCAGGCAGCGCGGCGCTTCTCTGACAAAGCGTTCGGGAAAAAATTCCGGAGCTTTGTCCTGATAAAATGCAAATCCCTGGTCGGCGCAGGCCTTTTCAAGGTCACCGGCGACAAATTTTGTTTTATAGCCTTTGATAAATTCAGTGTGTCGTTTGTCATGTGCCAGCAACTGCCCTTCAATCTGAGCCGTAACTTCACGAATTGGCGGGAATGTTCCGGACACGGCGCAGCCGTAAAAATGATTGTCCTCGCCACACAGCAACAACGCTCCGCCAGTGGCTTTCATTGACCGCACTGTATATTTGATGAAATACGGCAGAAATTCTTTTTCTTTCTCCTGGGAGGCAATCACTTCTTTTGATATGTGTAGAATATCCGCCGTGGCGTTGCGTTCTTTAGCAATTCCCTTTTTCAAGCTGTGACTGGTTCGTCTCATAACGATAAGCCGCGCTCTTTGAAATACAATTATCACCAGCAACGCGATGATGGTGATTATCAGGACAATAATTGGTAACATAATATTGTTTTCCTTTGTAATAATTTACGATTTTGCATTAATCAGTTCTCCTGCATTATATGAACTTCTCACTAAAGGCGCACTGGCTACAAATGAAAAACCGGCTTCGCGTGCCAACGCGCCCCATTTGTCAAATTGTTCCGGTTCTACATAGCGCGCCAATGGCCAATGTTTTTCAGACGGTGGCAAATATTGTCCTATCGTCAGAATAGACACCCCGGCTTTTCTCAAGTCCAGTATTGCCTGAACCACTTCGTCATCAGTTTCGCCGAGCCCAACCATCAAGCCGGATTTTACCGGGATTTTACCTTCGCAAAGTCTATTCGCATTTTGAAGCACCTGCAACGACCGCCGGTAATTCGCTTTGCTGCGAATACTGGTTGACAGCCGTTCAACAGTTTCTATATTATGGTTGAATACTGTTGGTTTTGCATCCAAAACCGTTTTTAACGCCACAATATCTTCATTAAAATCTGGAGTAAGAACTTCAACCCCCGCCTCGGGCAGTACAGTTCGCAATGCTTTTATCACGGCGGCAAACTGTCCGGCTCCGCCATCCGGCAAGTCATCTCTGGTCACGCTGGTGACCACCACATATTTTAAATTCATTCTGGCGGCGGCTTCAGCAACTCTGGCAGGTTCATCAGAATCCGGCGGCGGCAGAACGTTTCCGTGCGATACTGCGCAAAACTTGCAATTTCTGGTGCATTGATCGCCTAAAATCATAAATGTAGCTGTGCGTTTGTGCCAGCATTCGTTTAAATTCGGGCATCGTGCGCTTGAACAAACCGTATTAAGTTTTAGCTGTCCAAGTATTTGACTGACTTCATCCCGTCCGCTGCCACAACTGACTTTTACTCTAATCCAAGGCGGCAGTTTCGGACGATAACTAGGTTTTTTTTCTGCATTCATTTTTTTCGTGTCCAGCGGCGCTTAACAAGAGGAAATTACCACGCTTATATTGGTTCCGCCAAAAGCAAAACTGTTGCTCAACGCATGTTTTATTTTAACCCCTTCCCTGAGTTCGGTAACAAAGTCCGCCCAGGAGAATTCAGGTTCCGGATTTTCCAGGTTTATCGACGGGCAGATGAAATTTTCATTTATCATCATGGTTGTATAAATAATTTCTACGGCTCCAGTCGCGCCAATCATGTGCCCGGTCATTGACTTCGTGCTGTTAATAGCCACACTGCCGCCGAAAACCTGTTTGATTGCTTCCATTTCAATCGGGTCGCCAACAGGTGTAGCCGTGCCGTGGGTATTAATATAAGTAATATCATTCAAATTTAAGCCCGCGTTTGCCACTGCATCCCGCATAACTACTGAGTTGGAGGCGGCATCAGGAGCCACCATGTCAGTTGCATTGCTGTTAGCTGCGGCTCCGGAAATCTGGCAGATGGGCTTGACTCCGCGCCGGATAATGCTTTTTTCAGACTCCAAAACTACATAGCCGGCGCCTTCTGCCAGCACAAATCCATCGCGTTCGCTGTCGAACGGCCGACTGGCTTTTGCCGGTGTGTTGTTGTATTTTCTGGACAGCGCGCGGATTGCCATAAAGCCCAGAGCTTGAACCCAGTCAAGTTGTTCAGCGCCGCCGCAAACCACGATGTCGTAAAGGCCGGCCGCAATCAGTCGCGATCCGACCAGTACAGCATGGGCGCTGCTGGCGCAGGCGGAACTGATGTCATAAGATTCTCCGGTAAAACCATAAATCAGCGACAGATTTGAAACCGCCGATGAAGGCATAACTCGCGGAACGCTATACGGGGAAATGCTGCGTAATTTACCTGAAACCACAAAGGCATGAGTAGTTTCATAAATTTCCCGGTAATTGCTTCCGGCAACTCCACCGATGACGGCAATCCGCAAAGACGGAATATCCTCCACCGCGATTTTAGCTTCTTGAAGCGCTTCATAAACTGCCGCGGCGGACATGACGGCGCTTTTAGGACAAAAACGTAACTTTTTACGGTCCAGCAACGGACATTCCGGATTTTCATCCGAAATTCCGGCAACTTGGCTTTCCAGGTTGCGTTCCACCCAGTCTGGTACTTGCACAATACCTGACCTGCCGTTTTTCAGCGACTCTCTGTTCTTGTCTTTTCCGTTCCCTAAAGGAGTAATTAATCCTCTGCCGGTTATATAAACTTTTTCCATAGGATGAAGACCCTTATCTCCCTTTGCGCGTTTTAGATAAAAATTTAAATTTATACGAATATAGCCAACTTTATGGTAATTTCTATTGATGGAGAGTAAAAACACGGTAAAAAGTGCAGATGATTTGCTGTCAAAGCTGGAGTCATGCCACTATTCCGGTTGTTTACTGCGATTTTTGTATTATATTGTTTTTAGTTTTAAGTCTTGACATTGATGATTTTTATGGAATATTCTGCCCAAAGGCGATATAATTAATATTGTTGTTTATCCGGCTGTCCGGATGATAACGGAAATACTGGATGAAACTGCTTGAAGTAAATAATCTCTCGATTGATTTTGAAAGCGAAGGCAAATGGCTTCCGGTAGTCAGCGATGTTTCGTTTGAAGTTAATCGCGGCGAAGTGATGGCAATTGTCGGCGAAAGCGGTTGCGGCAAAAGTGTAACCTGCATGGCTTTGACCAGATTGTTGCCGGTTCCGCCCGCCAGATACCGTTCCGGCGAAGTCAAGTTCCGGCATCGCGGCAAAACCTGCCGCCCGCTCTTGTTGTCCGAACGTAAATTGAGAGAAATTCGCGGCGGCGGAATCGCGTATATTTTTCAAGAACCGGCGATGTCACTTAATCCGGTATTTAAAATTGGAGACCAGATAGCCGAAGCGATTGTTCTGCACCGGCCTGACGTTAAAGACATTAAACAGGAAGTTATTGCCATGTTGCGCCGGGTTGGAATTCCAGCTCCGGAAAGCCGGGTTAACTGTTATCCGCATGAACTCAGCGGCGGTATGCAGCAACGGGTGATGATTGCAATGGCGTTGTCCAGTAATCCGGAATTGCTGGTGGCGGATGAACCGACAACCGCGCTTGACGTAACAATTCAGGCACAGATTCTGGAACTGCTTTCGGAAATCCGCCAGAATCGTTCAATGGCGGTGATTCTGGTTACTCATAATCTCGGAATAGTTTCTGAATTAGCCAATCGGGTGGCGGTCATGTACGCAGGACATATGGTGGAATCAGCGTCGACCGCCGAACTTTTGAAATGTTCAGCCCATCCTTACACCCGGGCGTTGCTTAATGCGGTGCCGAAACTGGGCAATAAAGAAGGAAGACTGGAAACTATTCCCGGCAGTGTGCCAGGGCCGGCAAATTTTCCGGCAGGATGCCGTTTTTACGGTCGCTGTGAACATTGTAATTCGATGCCTGCGGAAAAGCAGGAACTGTGCAGAAATTCAATTCCTGAGTGGAAAGAAATCAGTGACAGCCACTTCTGTCGTTGCTGGTATAAGTTATAACGTTGCTGGAGGTTTTTACGGATGAATAAATCGTTGATTATGTTGCTGGCGTTTTTGGCTTTTATTGTTATGCTGACTACAGTCGTCATCAATACCCGGACAATAAAAGACACAGAACGCGGACGCAACTCTACATTAAATTCCAGCGACCAATCCATAACTCTCAGTCCTTATGACCGCCCGGAAAAAATAAAGCCGCATACCAAACCTGTTAAAAAAGTTTATTCGGAAAAAAATGAAATCGGCAGTACTCTGCTTGCGGCTTACGCAGATATGGATAACAATAAAGTCCAGGAAGCAGAAAATAAAGTTAAAACGGTTCTGATTTTTGAACCGGATAATTTCAACGCGTTAAGCCTGCTCGGCAGAATTTATTACAACCAGCAGAAATATGAAGAAGCCGAAGTCGTTTTCCGCAGACAAACCAAAATTCAAGGAACCGATGCCGCAGTTTATAATAATCTCGGTCAAACGCTGGCCAAACAACAGAAGTTTGAAGAAGCTTTGAAGCAAATGACCACCGCGTCTGAACTTGACCCGGATTCGCCGCTGATTTCACTTAATTTGTCCGGAATGTATTCTGTTCAAGGCGAAAAAAAGAAGTCTATCGAATATTTCAAAAAAGCATTTGAGAAGCTCGGCAATGAAATTATCCCGATTGCCAAAGATCCGACTTTGGATAACATCCGCCAGGAACAGGAGTTTAAAGACATTCTGGAAAAAGCCAGCCATCAAAAGCAATCGCCAGTAAAACCCGAAACTGGAAAATTGCCGCATGAGTAATATCAGAGTTCTTCCTGAAAATATCAGCAACCGCATCGCCGCCGGAGAAGTTATTGAGCGTCCGGCATCTGTAGTCAAGGAACTGGTTGAAAACGCTATTGACGCCGGAGCCACCAGCATTACCGTTGAAATTGAACACGCCGGCGGCAAGTTGATTTCAGTCACTGATAATGGCAGCGGCATGGATCAGGATGACGCGTTAATGTGTCTGGAGCCGCATGCCACCAGCAAAATACGCGAAGAACACGACATTGATTTGATACATACGTTGGGATTCAGAGGTGAAGCAATTCCGAGTATAGCATCTATCTCCCGCTTCTATCTGAAAACCCGCACTCATGATTCCCGCGAAGGTTCCGAAATTATTGTTCATGGCGGACGCATCGTTCAGGCCGCACCCGCCGGATGCGCTCCTGGAACGCAAATATCTGTTCGTGATTTGTTTTTTAACACTCCAGCTCGCAAAAAATTTCTCCGCACTGAATCAACAGAAGAAAAGCACATTCAGGAAATGTTGTATATGTTGGCTTTGCCGTATCCGGAAGTCGCGTTTGAACTGATTGTCAACGGCCGCCGGGTATTTTCTTCTCCAGCTCACGACACGCTGTTGCCGCGCATCAAAACATTTTTCGGCAAATCATATTTGGAAAGCATGTTGCCGGTCGCTTACAGCGAAAAGGGAATTTCTGTTTCCGGCTTTGCTGCCCGGCATGGACTGACTCGCAATTCCCGTCGAGAACAGCGAACTTTTGTCAACGGACGTCCGGTGGAATCTGCGCCAATGTTCCGCGGAATCCGCGACGGCTACGGTAGTCTCATTGAAAAAGGGCGCTTCGCTCCAGTGTTGCTGTTTCTCAGAGTTGACCTGGAAATGGTTGATGTGAATGTTCATCCGGCGAAACGCGAAGTGCGTTTTAATCATGAAAACAATATCTCCGGCGCGATTGCGGAGGCCGTACGCACGGCGCTCCGGCAAGCTCCGGCGCCGAGCGTCACGCTTGATTCGCGAATTTCGCTTAAAACCTTACTGCAAAGCACTGAAATTAATTATGCGTCTCCCAAAAGCGAACAGCCGGCGTTGGAGATGGATGAGATTCCAGATCCGGAGATAACAGAAATAATTGCCTCGGCGCAAAAACCGGCAACAGGAAATTTTTCCGCCGCAAAACCAGATTCAAGTACTTGGACTGCGCCGACGGAACGCAGCGCCAGTCAGCCCGTAAGTCCGATACCAACGGTCAAAATTACAGATAATGGCGTTCCCATGCTTCCCGGCAGCGGACCGATTTCAATTCTCGGATTTCTGGATGAAACCTATATTCTGGCAACTGGCGCCGCCGGGCTGATTGTCATTGACCAGCACGCAGCCCATGAACGGGTAATGTTTGAAAAGTTGCTCAAAGGCGCGGAAAATAATATTCCGTCACAGAAACTATTGCTCCCGATTACCCTGGAAGTATCCCGCGCTGAAGCATCATTCCTGATAAAAAAAGCTGACGTTTTTCTCCGGCTCGGTTTTGAAATAGAACCTTTGAGCAGTAATACCATTATGCTCAGCGCCATTCCGCATTCACTCGCTCAAGAAAATTCCGGCGGCTTAATCCGGGATATTTTGTCTGATATGGTTGAAAATGAATCGCTCAACGCGAAAACAGATTTAGAAACTATTGCCCGCGCTTCATGCATTGCCGCCGTTAAGGCGCACGACTCGCTTTCACTTGAAGAAGCCAAATCTTTGCTCCGGCAACTGGCGGAATGCGATATGCCGTTCTCCTGTCCGCATGGACGTCCGACACTCATTAGCATCACGGTTCGTGAATTGGAAAAACGTTTTGGTAGAAAATAATCATACGTCCTGAATTTTGAGGAAAAGTGTAAGTATTTTAACCTAAATTGTTTTCTTTTTAGTGCTTTTGGTGTATAATCTAAGATAGAAAGATTCAGACAATGATACTGATTATCTTGAAGGAAATAAAGATATAATGAAGCCAAAATATAAATTTCAGAGCAATGATGACGCAGCCAGGCGAATTCTTGTTTGCCCGGGATGCGCCGAACAACTGACACATGCGGATGTGGAAATACATCCGGCGTGTCCGTACTGTGACCATGCTTTGGAAAAAAATATTGAACTGGAAGACTTTATTTTAGAGCCTTTGGTTCAACGCTGGATCAGCAAATACAACCTTCCCGTCAATTTCGGACAAAGCCACAGAATGCGCAATATATTCTAAGTCGCTGTCCGCGCAATAATTCACTCGCGGTGCATAACATCAGACTTGTCGTTGTTCGCTTTCCCGGAATATTTTATTCTGGCAGATTGGCGAAATGCAGGTTAAGCGGTTAAGTTACTTGACAACACAGCGAAACTTCACTCAGCAGAGAGGTGGAAGAATGTTCGGATTTTATCGTTTGGCGGCGGCTTCGCCTGAAATCAGAGTGGCCGATGTCAAATTCAATGTCGAAAAAATAATTGAAGCGGTAACCGCCGCCAGGCAAACTGGCGCAACCGCCATCGTTTTTCCTGAACTGTCACTTACCGGTTACACTTGCGCGGATTTATTTTTGCAGCGCACTTTGCTGGAGGAAGCGGAACGGGGCGTGCTGGCAGTTGCCCAAGCTACTGCTGGAAGTCAGATGGCAGTAATTGTCGGTGCGCCATTTTTCTGGCGGAACGGATTGTACAATTGCGCCTTTGTCCTTCAAAATGGAGTCGTCAGAGGCATTGTGCCGAAATCCTGCAACCCGAATTACCGGGAATTTTATGAAAAACGCTGGTTCAAATCCGGGAAAAACATAGATTTTGAAGAAGTGACCATTGCCGACTATGACAAATCGATACCTTTCGGCGTTAGAATAATTTTTGAAACGGACAGCTTATTCAAATTTGGAATTGAGTTATGCGAAGATTTATGGACCGTTATTCCGCCAGGCAGTTATCAGGCCGCCGCCGGAGCGTTGGCGACATTCAATCTTTCCGCCAGTAATGAGCTGGTGGCAAAATCTGAGTACCGCAGAAATTTAATTGTGCAGCAAAGCGCCCGTTGTCTTGGCGCATATATTTATACTTCGTCTGGAGTTCATGAATCAACGACTGACCTGGTTTTTGGCGGTCATTCGCTCATTGCCGAAAATGGCCGGGTGGCGGCGGAAAATGAACGTTTTCACCGTAACGGATCAGTAATTTATGCCGATATTGATTTTGCCCGGCTGTTCGGAACGCGACTGGCGGAAAGTTCTTTTGCCGACAATGACCAACCGGAATTGCGCAACTTCCGTTTTGTGCGCCTGGAACCGGCGCCGACTTCTCCCGACTTGAAATATACGGTTATTCCGGCGCACCCGTTCGTGCCGCAGAATCTTGAAGCAAGAAATTGCCGGTGTCGTGAAATTTTCAGCATTCAGTCTGCCGGCCTGGCGAAACGTGTTGAACATACCGGAGTCAAAAAATTAATTATCGGTATTTCCGGCGGTCTGGATTCAACGCTGGCGCTGCTGGTATGTGCTGAAACACTCAAACTACTTAATCGCCCGGTCTCAGACATTGTTGCGGTTACCATGCCTGGTTTCGGCACAACCGGACGGACTTACAATAACGCCGTGGAAATGTGCAAATTGCTTGGCGCTGAACTGCGGGAAATAGATATTAAAGACGCTTGTCTTCATCATTTCAAGGACATTGGACATAATCAGGCGATTCACGATGTTACTTATGAAAATGTTCAAGCCCGTGAGCGCACACAGATTTTGATGGATATTGCCAATCATGACGGCGGACTGCTAATCGGGACCGGCGATCTTTCCGAAATTGCGCTCGGCTGGT
>Ga0172380_10004334_pt1 | contig 18324 bp, 37 predicted proteins | sample Leawe162metaG_FD_119747 | JGI IMG/M metagenome (GOLD analysis project Ga0172380, IMG submission 119747) | Leachate microbial communities from a municipal landfill in Southern Ontario, Canada - Leachate well 162 metaG | ecosystem: Engineered > Solid waste > Landfill > Unclassified | place... | reverse complement strand
TAGGTGGCCTAGGGACAGCCGAGAGCTCCCAAAAGCCGAATAGTCCTTTAGTTACGGGGGGTTAGGTCGTGTTGCCCGTGCCCAAAACTCGGCGCGAGCAGCCCTGGCGACCCTGCCAGGGCACTAGGCGGCTGGCGATGGGCTGAGACCCGATCGCCAGCCGACATTCACGCGATTCTGCGATCGTTGCGCGGACCAAACCGGAATGAGATCGTGAATCCGTCGCACTTCAAGCGCATATGCGAAGCGAAACACGCACCATCATAGCTCGTTATGCGGCGGATCCGATTTGCTCGGGCTCTGTTGCGAGCGATCTTGCGTCCACGGTTTGTCATCGCTTGCGCCTCAAAGCCTCAGACATTTCAGTGTGGCGTTTGCTTGCACCTCTAGAGACCCCGTCGTCGCGGTGTTCATTCTCATTCGCGTTTCGAGCGTGATACCTGAGGTGATCGTAAATGCTCGGCGGATCAGATAAGAGCCATTTGTGGTTGATGCCGCTTGCGCGTTCGCGCCAATGTTTGACGAAACCGTGGCCGGGTCCCCATCAGCGATGATCTGCCCGTGTCCGCTGCTAGTGATATATGCGCCGGTCGCAACATTCAAGTTGATCAAAACCCCATCGCCCGCGACAGTTTGGGTATAAGTGCCGACCGCCGTGCAATCCCAAGATCCGACACCAAGGGAGATTGCGGGATTCAAGGTGGCCAGCGTCGCGGTAGCGTTGACGACGGCGGCGGCGGTTGTCGTTGTAACAGTGCGCGCAATCGGCGCCGCCGCGTCCCCCACGTTGCTAAGCGTTAGCGCCGCCGTGGGGGATTCGAGAGGAACGTTCGTCGTAACAGCGTCGATGTCGATCCGGAATCGCTGCGTATGTGTGATCCCATTGGACGTCCAGAATCCGATCGACGGAGCTTGTCCCAGCGTTGGGAATGCTGTGGTCGACATCAACTCAAGAGTGCCCGCCGTTGCGCCCGCTTGGTTTGCTTCGATCAAAGAGTTTCCTGCCGTGCGCGGCGCGGTCCCTGAGAATGCTCCGGAATACTGCACAAGCTGTATCCCGTTGCCGACGCTGTTAAGCGCCTCAACGATCGTCTGCGCCGCGTTGCCGTTGCTTGTGCTCTCAAAACGCGCTCGCGCCGTGGCGTCGTTGGCGCTTCGCGTGAGATGAAACGCGGTCGATGGTGTGATCGTGCCGATGCCAAGCCGCAGATTGACGACATCCCAATAGAGAGCGTCATTTCCTGCGATCGTCGTTGCATCAGTCCAGTAGGCGACTTGTCCGGCTGCGCCGGCACCTTCGACAGTGCCGCCGCCGCCAGCCGCAGCCGCCGAGCGCGACTGAGAGAACGGACGCGTAGGATAATCCTGCGCCAGCACGTTCATGGCGCACAGAGCGACGAGCGCCGTGGCCAGGTATCGAAGCGCGCTCACCACGCCACCGACACGGCAAGAGTGAGCGGCGTCCCGCCAGCGCTCGTCATCGCCCAAATGGGACCATGGCACGTATCGTACGACGTGCACGACGTGATCGGGCGAATCGTAAACTGACAGATATCGCCGAGCGCTCTGAGGTAGCAGCCGCCAGTGACTCCCCCTCGCGTGCCGACAGAATCACACGACAACGCGGGATCGTCGGTGTTTGGTCCAAGTCGCACGCACGCGGCTTGCCCCTCGTCGATCGTGCAATCCGGATTCGGTCCGCCGTCCACCTCATCCTCCGAAGTGCAAGCAAGCTCTACGGTCACAAAGCGTGTGATCGTCGAGACTGCGGGCAGCGTGACATCGTCTCGAACCGCCGCCGGAATGACAGCCGACGCCAAGAGATCAACAGCGTCGCTCGTGTTTGTCGAGACCTTCCAGCCTTGCGTTCGCCCGACGCCGCCGAGCGCGTTCGTGGTCGTGAGGTTGGGATCCCGATAGGGAGCGGGCGGCGTGCCAGCGAACGCCACGAGCGCCCAAGCGAGCGCGGCGACGATCATTGCGACGAGAAAGATCCGCGTCATTGTGTCGACTCCTCAATAATTCCGGCGATCGCCGAATAGGCTTTGAACGTCAAGACGCCAACGATGACGCCAATGATCAGATACGTCAAAGCAGAGTCGGCCGATTTCTCGGCCGACCCCGCTGCCAGCGCCGCAACGACCGCCGCCCGCTCGGCGCGGGCGGCGGCTTCTTCTGCGGCATCCACGAGCACAGCGTCGCTCACGGGTACGTAGCGGGCTGCAGCTGGTCCGCGCGCTCGACGAACAGACCGCCGCCATCGGCACACGTCATGTTGCCTGCGCCGCTGGACGAGCCCCGCAACGCGATGACGATGTTGCCCGCGCCGAGCGCGCTGCTCGTCTGACTGACGCTCACATAGCCCTGCCCGCTGAGGTTGTGCTGCAAGGTACCCGTGAGAAACACCGTCTGTGCATCAGCGCCGGTGATCTGCGTCCAGTTTGTGCCGCCGTCGGTCGAGATCTGCGCCGTGACGCGACCGGTCTCGCTCGTGATCCCGGTGCAGTTTGCGGCGAACGACACCTTGTAAAGACCGTTGCGGCGCTCGCTGAGGAACCCCGACGCGTCGGTCTCGACCATGGCGCCACGCAGCACGGTGCACGGAAACTCCGTCGCGCTGGCGAACGTTGTCAGCGTCGACTCGGTGACGGTTACGCCAGTGTCGCCGAACACGCATTGAGCGATCTGCGGGTCGGTCGACAAGATCGACGGAGCGATCGCTCCATTCTGACCGACGATGTTCGGCTTGGGCTTGGTGTTGACCGCCTGGGCGCTCGCCTCGGGAGCGGCGAACATGCTGACGGCGATGAGAGCGATCAGAGACAGAAACTTGTTCATGTGATCAACCTTCCTTCTTTTCGAGCGTTGCGGACGGAGCGGACGGAGCGGACGAGAGCGGCGCGATGCCAAGCTCGACAAGCAAGTCTGTGATTCGCCGATTGAGTCGATCGTTTTCTTCGATCAAAGAGCCGCACAGCGCCTCGAGATTGCGGAAGCGTTCTTCGATGTCGTGATCGTCGATCGCTCGCTCTCTCGGCGCCTGGCTTTCGAGCGCGCTCAATCGAGCCTGGACGTTCTCCGCGCCGTCCAACCGAGCGCGTTCGACGCGCGCCGCCGCGACTTGCGGCGGCACTCCCTTGCTGTGCTGAGCGCTGTTGGCGTAGTCCCGCACGGCTTCGTTGAGCAGATCGCCGACAAACTTGCGCAGCTTTTCGTCGGGCTCGTCGCGGTAGTAGTCCGCAATCTCGAACAGACCGCGCTTGCGAAGCTCGCCGCGCTCGCGCGACTCGTCGGCGCGCACTCGCTTGTCGGGCGCCTTGATCCCGTAGTGGGGCAGCGCCACCGAACGCAGAGCGACGAGACATTCGTTCGCTTGCATTTGCTCGGCGAATGTCAGTTGACGGTTTTGTCGGAACGATTCCGTCAGGGTGATCACAGATCGATGATTCAACTTCACGAGGGACCTCAGCTTTCGGGATCGTTGTGTTTCGTCTTGCCGAACGCGCGGATCGCTGCGGCGTTTGCCCGCCGATTGGCGGCGCTATCCTCGAGCTTTTCGATCTTGTGATCGTTGCTCGGGTCGTTGTCGTCCCTCAACTGACGGGCTTTCGCCATGTCAGCGCGCGCCAGCGCTTCGTTTCGCGCGTCAACGGCGCGAACAATCGCGCCGACCACGAGAGGTCCGATCGTCATGATGATCGTCATGGCGTAGGGAACCCACCACGCGACATCGTTCGGGACGGGCAGCGCGCCGGACGCAAGCGCGCTGCCCGACCCGAGACCCGCAAGGGAGCCAAGCACGGCAGACGAGGGAATGGGCGAGCGCTTCATACGATCGCCTCGGGCAGAAAGGGAGCGGGATCGACGCTCGCGAAATCGCGAGGAACGTCCAGCACCGTGAAGTGAAGGTGCGCGCCTTTGCCGTCGGTCCGGTTACGGATGCGCGGACCGCCGCCGCTGACCGTGTCGCCAGTGTTGCCTGACAAGCCGATCACGTCGCCAGGGTTCAACTCTTGACCGACTGTCACGTCGATCCGCGACAGGTGCGCATAGCCCCATGCGATCGTCGGCAGATACGGCAGCCGACCCTTGACGATCACAAACTTTCCGGCTGCGTTGTCGGGGTTCTCACGCACTTGCGCGACGATGCCAGGTGCAACGCACAGCAACGGTGTCCCGATGGGTACCGCAAAGTCGATCCCATTGTGACCGTTCGGCGGCGCACGGAAAGGCTGAGAGACGTCCTCAGCCGTGAGACCACCGATCGGCATTGTTGGAAACTTCAAGAGACCCACCTTTGCCAAAAGATCCGGAGCACCGAACACGAGCAAAGCGCCGACTCCCGCAAGAGCGGCGATCAGCACCAGCGCGTTCACTTGACAAACTTGAACAAGAGCACGAGCCCGACGACGTTGAGGATCACCGGAAACATCTCTCCCTTGACGGTCTCGAGGATCGCGTCGGGAGTCGATGCGCCCGACTTGCCGATCGCAACGACGAGAGCGAGCACGGACGAGGCTGCAATGATCTTGGTATCGCGTGACATATATCATTTCCCCTTGCGACGAACGATGACGACCAGCACGACCGCCAGAATGGCAGCAACGCCAGCGCCAATCAACACCTTGCCCGCGTGCGGGCGGCTGTTTTCTCCGAGCACCGCTGAGACGATGTCGCCGGCGACCTCTGAGAACGGTTCGCCCGCTTCCGTGCTCGCGTCGCTGGACGGCGGCGCCGACTCGGCGGCGGTACCATCGGGAGCGGGCGCGATGGGAGAGGTGGGGTTGCCGGTCTCGTTTGGCAACGGAGGGATGTCGATGCCGCTCGTGCCCGCTGGCAGAGACGTGGCAGCGCCAGTCTCACGGGGACTCACGGGCAGCGCGGCGGTCGGCAGCTTGGTCGCCACGCCAGTGTTGCGAGGAGCGACGGACGGCTTGCCCGCGCCTGCTTCTTTGGCTGCGCGAGCGGCTTTGTCGGCAAGCTCGCCAGCAAGCTTTTCCTTTGTCGCGCTCGTGCCCAAGCCGAGGAGTCCGCGTGCTGCCATCGCGCGCTCCGCCGCCTTTGCGCCAGCTGCCGCGTTGTCAGCAATGTGTCCGTGCTCGCGGTCGCGCTTGACGCGAAGCTCAGAGAAAGAAGATCGCACGACGGGCGGAGCGTACCCCCACGCTCGCATGAAGAATCCACCCACCTTGTCGGCGCAGCCCTCGCAATCGACTTCCATTCCGATCGCAGGATGCGCGCGCTCATGAGCGACGACCGCCGCCTTTTGCGGATCGGACAATCCGCGCCAGTAGGTGGAGTCGATGCGAGTGGTCTGCCCATCGGCGGACGTCAACGCGCGCTGCTTTGCAACGCTGTCGTCATTTTCTACGATCGAGCAACGCGAGATTGCCTCTTGCATCGCAGGGACAGCGGCAAGATCGGGATACTGAGGAGTATGGCGACAATCGGTCATGATGCGATCTCCCGAACGGAAACAGTGACAACGGTTGCGACCAAAAGCGAAGCGACGATAGCACCGAGCACGGCACTCTCGAACCCCTGGCGAGTGCCGGGCGCGACTCTCTCCAAGAGATCGAAGGCGGATGAGTCGCCAGGGCGAGCAGCGACACCAAAACGCGCCGCCAGCGTTTGCACTTCGCCGCCGATCTTTTCCTCAGCGACCACCTTGAACACAGCCGCGCCAGCGCCGAGCCCAGCGACGACCGCGAACAGCACAGCCCCTGCGCGGTAGGCGCCGCTCACTTGAGCATCCTACGCAGCAGCACGAACGCGAGCGCGGCAACGACAACACCGCCGCCGAAGGACGCTACAGCAAGCATGCGCTTCTTTTCGTTCGTCGCTCCCGTCGCCGCTGGCGGTTTGGGAACGGTCGGCTTTGGTGCGGTCGTGATCGGAGCGGTGTCGGGAGTGCCGACAGAGATCTCATTCTCAAAATCCTCAAAGCCGAGACCTTTCGATCCCGACAACGTGAGGTAGCTCGCGAGATCAGTGATTCGCGTCGGCACGATCTCATCAGTCAACGGCTTCGACAGCGCGCCGCCGATCATCGGCACGCTGGCAATGCCGGCGCCGACCGACGCGCCGAGCGACAGGATGAGGATGGGCACGCTCATTTGATCTTGCCGATCGCCGCGTTCAACTCGGGCGCCGCCGCCGCAGCGCCGATGCCAGCGCCGCCGAGGGCGAGCACGACAAGCCCCACGATGCGATGGCCCTTGACCATGGCGAGCGCGCCGAGCCCCAGCACGACCGCAGAGCCGACCGTCAGAGGTAACGGAAAGCGCGACACTGCGGCGCTGTTCGTGCTCACGATCTGCCCATCGACGACGGTCGTCTGTCCACCTTGAAGCGCCACCTTTGCCAGCAACTTGAGGTTGCTCAACTGCGCTTTGTCGATGCCACGAGAGCGGATCATTTGCGCCTCACGAGAATGACGACCACGACGCCGATCACGAGCACGCCCGCGCCGCCCGCTATGAGCATCGTTGTCTGTTGCGCCTTCTTGCGCGCCGCTTCCGCCGCAGCCGCCGCCGCTTGCTGGTCCGGCGTGAGACCGGTGTCGATGCCAACTGCGCCAAGACCGGCGTTGATGATGGAACCGACCGCACCGCCGATGCCGCTCTGCACGCCGGGATCTTGAAAAATCTTGGTGATCGCAGAACCGAACGCGTCGGTTCCCGAGACTGAGGACGTCGCGGCTTTGGTTGTCGATGCCATGTGATCACACTCGCTTTGCGGCGGCTTTCGCCACATCTTTGAAGGATTCCGAACGGACCACTAGCACGAGCACGACGCCGATCACGACGAGCGCGACCACACCACCGATCTGCGAAACAGTGAGAAAGCTCCCAACCGAGTTGAGAGTGTCCGTCAGCACGTTTCCTTCACGATCGGGATTCTTGATCTCGCCGATGACTTCGGCGCGGATCTTCTCCACGTTCTGCTTTGTGTCCTGACGGACGATCGACACGTTGAGGTCATTGTCAGTGATCCACAGTGTCAGATTCTTTCCGAGCGGCTCGTCGTTCATGGCGACGATCAGAAAGGTCTTGCCGACAAAGTTGACCGCCAGCGTTCCCGTTTCCGAAACGATCGAGTCATCCCAAACCAGCGCATAGCGGACGGCGCGCACTGCGCTCTGCGCTGCGTCCAGCACGCCGGCATCGATGGAGAACACGAGCGTGGCGCCTTTGCTCGCGTGGATCTGGTTTGCGATGCTCGTATCCAAACCGAGACCGATCGACCACGGCGAGGAACCAAAAACGGATGACGTCTCACCGTCAACCAACAGCTCGATCCGATCCTCACGAGAAAGCTCGTCGAGATCAACGCGTCCATTGGCAACGTCCCCTTGGTTGATGCCCGTGAACAGATCGAGCGCATCGCCAGCGGCTTCTTTGATCGAATCAAAGAAACCGCCGCCCTCGCCGTCCGTGTCAGTGAGCGGAACGGATGTGTCAGCCATCGGAGCCCCCCCGGATGACGCCGAACGCGAGAACCGCGAACATGGCGAACGCGAGCGCCGCGCCGGACGCTACAGACAAGACGGCGTCTTTCATGCCGCACGCTTCTTTCTCGTGGCGGCGAAGATCACGCCGCCGCCCAACAGGACGACGAACGCGACCACGGCGACGGTGATCATGGTGTTTTGTTCCTCAGCCGCTGCAGCTTGCGCCGCCGCCGCCGCCGCTTCCGCTTCTTTGTCTTGCCCGCCGCCGGTGATCGACTGAATCACTCCCGAGGCGGCGGAAATGAGACCGGGCAGCACAGCCGCCGCGATGGCGGCAATGATCGGCACAATGATGCCCAAGATCAGAGCGTCGTCGATGCCGAACAGCCCGCGCGGGCTCCCTTGCAGCCCGAGCGGATAGACGGTGTAGCCCGACAGCCCGCGCGGCTTGACGGGCAGCCCCGTTGCCATGCGTCCCGCTTCTTCTTGCATGGTCGCGGGAGAGTCCAGAGCGCACAGAGCCAACGTCAGAGCGATTTGATTCGCGCTGGCGTTGCTCGGCGGCTTTGCCGTGACCTTCCGTTGCCCCTGCGGCGTCGGAAACTCATAGCTCAGCTTGCCCGTTCTCTCCGCCACGCGGATCAGCAACTGTCTTGCCGTCGTCCGCGTCTTCTTTGCCACGTTCAACACGAACGCGGTGGGATCGGAGCCGAACATATCGGCCACGGGACCGAAGATCTTTCCGCCGGCGTTGACGCCAGAACCCGCCAGCGAGATCGTGTTGCGCGTCGCTTGATCCAACGCTGACTGAGCGTCCGAACCAAACTTTGTGATCCCGTCGACGACGTCATCACCAAACTTTTGCAGATCTTCGAGAATGCCCATGGTCGTATGCTCCTATTGTGGTGCTCGCTTTTCAGCGGTTGACGGAGCGGACGATCTGCGGCGAGACGCGCGGCACCTGCGCGCGGCGGTCGGTGCGCGGGCCGAAAAAGAACGCGACGGTGGCGGTCGCGGCCACAGCCTGGATGGGCGAGACGATGCGGACCCACGTCCACGAGTCGATCGCCTCAGCGATCGGAAACTGACCCCGATCCTGCTGGAAGTCGGCCGCGTTCTGGTATGCCGCCTGCGGCTGCATCGATCCCGCGACGGTGCCGAACGGATCCGAACGACGGATGCGCACGGACATCCCGGACATCACAGCGTTGGCGCTGGCGGCGGTCACGTTCATGTTGACCAGGAACATGGGTTCGAGCCCGAGGAACAGCGACACGAGCGCGGGGGTCCATGCGCCGTCCTCGCTCATGACGTCCACAGCGCCGACCGCATACGTGTCGTTGATGGGAGCGTCGGCGAGGAGCGAGAACATCCACCATTGATCCCACGCGAGCACGCCCGCTTGCGCCGTGCCCGTGAGATTGCACGTGATCACGTTGCCGGCCGGACCGCCCGCAATCTGCCCGGTGCCCGCTTCGGGCCCGAGACCGCGCACCTTCGCTTCGCTCTTTGGCGCGGAGAAGACGAAGTCGCTCGCTTCGCAGGGAGCGAACAGACGCTTGTTCATGGGCAGCTTGCTGAGGTCGATCATGTGGCCGTTCCTTTGAGATTGCGGCCGCATGGGCGCGCATGAGTAGCGCGCATTATGGCACTCGTTACAGCCTCTCTCGATTTCACTCCTCGAGACGCGAGGCAATCTCTAGTCCCTACAGCCCTTTACGCTGACAACGTGCTCCCTCGGCCCATATGCGAGGGCGAGGCAATCGGAGCGGCGGAGCCGCTCCGATTCCTCGCCTCGCGCCCGCTAGCTCTTGTCACTGGATGTTTTGATCCCGCGCGGCTTTGTCTTTCGCCTTTCGTAATGCCAACGGGCTCCATCTCTCACGATCAAAAGGAAATGGTATTCCTTTGTCGGGACTGCATCCAAGATCTCATCGGGGAAAATGCCCGCGAAGTATTTGCGCGCGTGCACTTCCGTCAGAGACCCCGGAAACAGAGCTATGAAGCGAGCGATGCTGATCGCATCCTTCGGGATCCCTTGCGGACGTCGCGCCAGCGTCAAGAGATCTTTTCTGAGATGACGATTTGAGGTCAAATAGTCGTCTCGGATCTGCGACGGGTGACGGAAGTAGCGATCGGCGTCGTCCAGAATCACGAGCCCCGGTTTCCATGTTGCCGTGGACTGCAACAGGACATCGATGCCAGCGATGCCTTCCTTCGGCCACAGCGACTTCACACCCGGAGACTTCTCCCATGCGCCGTTGGGGTCGATGGCCCACGCTCTCCCGCCCAAGCGGATGTAGTTTCGGGCGATCTGCTCGGCGAACGTCGTCTTACCGCAGCCGTTCGGACCGAACAAAAGCCCGCTATAATAGGTGGATTGCAACCCCGAACCATCGGGAGCAAGCAAGGGTTCGCGCTGGCGCTTGACGACCATTTAGGGCTCCCACGGCGGCGGCAAAACGTATTCATCGGGCACGACGACATAGAATCGATCGCCGCACTCTGTCGCGTTCCACAGCTTAGCAAGCTCTGTCGCCGCTTCGTCTGATAGACCTTCCTCTAAGATCTTCTCGTCGCCGTGCCAGTTATCGCGATTGTAGTTATCTCGGCTGATCACTTTTGCCATGTTCAAGGCTCCAAGTAGCGCGGGGGTCCGCCGATGCGGCGACGGATCCCGCGTGAATCGGTGTAGAAATCCGCATGATCGCCGAGACACCAAAGAATGAAGCCGATACCAAAACCGCACAAGCCGACGAGCGCGGCCGCGGTTTTGGTTGTCTCGTCGTGTTGTGGATCGTCCAGCACGCGCTTCGCGCCGTCGAGGGAGCGACGCGCGAGCAGATCGCCAAAGTCTTTCGCTCTCATTAGTCGGGCCCTGTTTCTGGACGAGCGACACGCACGCATCGAGCCATTTCTTCCAATGTTCGGGCGAGATCCTCGCGTCGCAAGTGCGACTTGGGAAGCCAGATCGTGACGGCGCTTCGATCATCGTCCTCGGGAGGATGATGTAGCACAGGCGAGCTATGCAGGATCATTTGCACAGCCGTATAGATCAATCCGGTGTTGCTCGTCTTCTCAAGGGTTTTGACTTCGTTCGTCAACTCTTGACTATAGACATTGATCCTCATGTGATCAGCCGCCTTTCTTGGTTGCTTTGCGCGCAACTTCCATCGCGATGATCGGCGCGCCATAGCAGCCGAACGCTGTAAACGCGAGCCCCATGCCGGGGGACATCGACGCACCGGCAGTCTTGAGCATGCGAGCAACCGCTTTCTTGGTGCGCGCTTTCGCTGCGTCGTCCGGCGCTGCCATCGCCAGAAGTGACGACGACGATCCGTCCGGCAGTTTAATCATGATCTTGTCATAGCCTCTGATCATCGTCGCCGCAGCAAACAGCTGATCCATCAATCCGATGATCTCCTCTGCGGCATCCATCGGATCCATTCCCTCGTCGTCCTCCGGCGGCGCCTCGCGTGCGATGCGTTCGACGACAGGCGCGCGCGGAGCGCCTTTCTTCTTTTTGTCGCTCTTGCTTTTGGGCGGCGGAGCGTCGCGCATGAAATCGACGTCGGGCTCGACTGTGACACGCTTGAACGCGTCGGCAGGGTCGGTGTCATCGGAAGCGGGGGCTGCGGTCGTCTTGCTCTTGTCGGTGGTCGTCATTGTCTCTCTCCCTAGTAAGCGGCCATGATCTCGTCGGCTGTCAGAAGTCGCCAGCCATCATCGTCGAAGGCTAGATTAGTGATCGTGGGTTTGATCTTTCGCGTGAGGCTAGCTCGCATCCACGACTTTTCTCGGAGCCCCTTTTTGAATGTCTGTACACCCTCTTTGTATGCTAGCGCGCTGCCCGCTAGAGCGGTCTCGAAAAGCTCTATCCGTCTGTCACGTCCAACCCCCTTGCGAGTCCAGATTCCGCCGCCGCTGAGGCGCTCGGGTCCTCTTGCTTCGCGCAAGACCATGCCTAGCTCGCTCTCATCCCACATAGCGTCCTTATAAGATCGGTGGGGGACTCCCTTGAGAGCACATTTTGCGACCGCCCCGTTTTCATCTATCAAGATATACGCTTTGGATCCGAGAAAGATTGCTTCATAGGGTCCGCCTTCGTATGCGAGTTGACCTAGCGCATTTCCGAGAGGGATCGGCGACTTCTCTTGCGGGCAGTCCGTTATGATCGAGTCTGTGTCGTTGTAATAGACGTTCCATCCCGCACGCTGGAAAGCGTCGTCAATCCTCCACAGCGCGGCGCGCGCGCGACCAAGCACGATTGCTGAGATCATAGGCTGAGAGTGCCACGGAGCGAATCCGTCCTTATCGCAGCCGAGCGTAAAGAAGTGCCAGAGGAACCCTCCTTCTTCGGGCACTAGCGTAGGCGCGCCGCCGGGGATCCAATATTTCGCGGGATAGCGTGCCTCATAGTTGTCGCGTACGGGATTCATACCCGTCTTACCGTGCCAGCTGTTGACGAACGTTTTAGGAAAGAAAGATCGGGGACCTTTCTTTTCCTTCGCGGCGAAAAGCTCGCGAGCGAAATCTTGGCCGATCGGCGCATAGTCGATGCCGCGCCAACCTTCGTTCAAGGTGACTGCGATCCCTAGCTCTAGCAAGATCTGTATTTCGTCATCTACCATCCACGCGTCAATCTGCCCGCTGCCAGCCCCCGTCAAGAGGTCGTAAGCGACGGGCACGCGACGAGGGTATGGCCAGAAGAACGTAGCTCGTGCGATGCCCCGGAAGGTCTCGGGCAACGCGAGATCGTTAGCGGTCGCTTTGCGCAAGCCGAACGGCACTTCTCTGTCAGCGTAGCGCGCGGGATAGCTGCTTTTGATGTCATAAGAGTAGACGTTAGATCGATGTCCTTTGGCGTAGCACGCTGTCATGCCGCCAGGGTTCGCGCCCGCGTCTAGCATTTCGCAGATCAACTGAGTTTGAATCTTATTCTCCGTCAAGATCTGCTTAGAGAGCGGCTCGATCGCTTGCATGAGTGACGTGGCGGCAGTGCCCGCGGTGCTGACTTTGTCGGGATCGACGTTGTAGCTTTCGAGAAACTCGCGACACACTCCCATTGCTGTCTTGATCACGTCGACATCGCGCATGCAATAATCTTCTAGCTCTTGCTGAGAGAGGCGCTCGATCTGAGAGCGATCGATATCGTATTTCGCGACGCCGATCGCTTCTCCAATCTTGGCAGCGCCGGCGAGCCAAAAGGGATACGTGTCACGCATCGATAAGCCGCCGCGCCCGTCGGCGCTTAGGATTGTCGATCCTGTCATGACGATCTTTTCGGGTCGCCAGTAGTTAAGCAAAAGCGGCACGTCATAGCCGCCGCCATAGTGAGCGAAATAGATCTCTCTATTCTTCTCAATATGATCAGCAAACTTTGCCATACATGAGGCGCCGCGAAAGATCACGCATTCGCCGTCCTCGCGCTTGCTAATGATCAATGTTGCGCCATCCCATCGGCGCTTAGGATCGCTCGCTTCCACATCCCAATAACAGCGATATCGCGGTCGCCTCTTTTTGATCGGTTTCATTCGACCTCAGAGAATGACCAACCCTCGGGATCTGGCAGCGTTGCCGCCTCTGTGAAGTCGCGCCGCGTGACAAGAGCGAAAGCGTCGCGCACTTCGTCAAGCTCTGTTGGGATGAGGCACGGCGGCACGGGGATAGCTCCCTCGGCTCCAAGTCGATGCCATGGAGCGACAAGCCTTAGGCGCTCGATCTGCCGCGCTTTCATGGTGCGCATTCGCACGCCCCCTCACGTCTGCAGCGCCATGTGCAAGGTCCGGCAAGGTAGACGGTCAAGAGACGATGACGACGCAGCGACGACCACGCAAAGCGAGGTTGACGCGCGCGAAGCTTGTGGATCGCATCGGCGTCTGCCAAGCAATATTCGCCCATCTCCGAAAGGAAGCGGTCTCCAAGTGGCGGAGCTATCGCGTCATTGATCTTTGGCAGAGCGGACAAGTACCAAGGGGGGTTGTGTGTCACGCTTTCACCTTGGGCACGCGCGCTTTGCGGGCGCTCTTACGTGCCTCGTCGACGTTGTAGTAGACGTCCGCGTCATCGTAAGGGCTGTCCTCGGTCTCGTCGGGCTCGTCGGCGCTCTCGTCCTCGGGCTCGTCGGGGGTCTCGTCCTCGGGCTCGTCGGGCTCGTCGGGCACGTCGTCCTCATCCTCGGGCGGCTGCCCACGGTCACGACCGAGCGCCGCGAACGCGGCTACAGCGAGCGTCATCGATCCAATAAATATGATCCACACAACAGACTCCGATTTGGTTAGAGATCAATCTTGCGGGCGCTCTGTGAACGGCGGCGCAAGCGAGCCGCGCCGACGAGATCGCCCTTTGCTTCTAGCGCTCGTGCGCGCTTTTCAGTTTCGCGCTTACGTTGGATCGCGTTTGTCTTTCGCTTGCGATCTTTGCGGCGTTCGCTTGCTGTCATACCGCCGCCGGCTTTCTTTGGTCGTCCAGTCTTGAGGCGATCACGCCATTCCTCAAAGATTCCGTTGCCGTTTGCATAGACTCGCTCGCCTTTGATCGTCTTGACGCTTTCTTTACCCCACAGAGGACGATCGAGCACAGCGCCGTCTAGCATGTGGATCTCGGCATCCTCGATAGGCGCCTTTGATGCGTAGCCGATCGCTCGCGACCAAAGGCGAATGCCTGATCCTACGTAGGTTGCCTGTAGCACTGGAGTGTCACCGGGGCCGCCAGCGTCTAGCGGATCGCTACTCGCATAGCCGTAGATCCGAAGTAGATAAAACTCATTCGGCTCCATTCCGTATGCGATCTTTTTGGCGACGTAGGGATCGACGTCCCTAGCCTCCAAAAGTTTGATCACCTGCTGGCGGCGACTTTCTGTCGGATCTATCGGTTTCGGGATCGGCTTTGCGCGCGCAAACAAGAAACTAGGAGCGGGTTTTGATCTCGCAAACAAGAAACGAGCGGCGGGGGTTGCCGCCGCTCGCTTCTTACTGCGCCGTCTTTTTTTCTTGCTTGCCATTGGCGCAGTCTAGCCGGCGCTAGCCGTCGGCTGCTTCGCTCTCATCGGCGGCACGCGAAGCACCTTTCTTTTTGCCCGACTCGCGCTTTTCTTTGTTCTCACGGTGCACCGGGAGCAGCGCATCCTCACGAGCTTGCGGCAGCAGCGCGCTGGAAGGCTTGACGCGCACGTCATAGACGAACGCCGCGCGCTCATTCGGTCGTGCGCGCGCCGCCTCTCCCTTGTATTCGAGACGCACCGTCGGCGCGGGATCGAGCGCGATGCAATCGAGCGACGAAGTCAACACGCCATGCAAAGGCAGAGCGAGCGTCGTGCCGTCGTCTCGCTTGACGAAGTAGCGCGGCTCGCCGAACGCTCTCAGCACCGCGAGCTTCCCCACGAGCACACCGACCGAAGTCGAGCCCTCGGGCACGGTCGTCATTTTCTGTTCGATGACATCGGCCTTGAACATCGACCACTGAGGAACCCATGCGGGATGGTCGCTCTCTCCCGCGCTCGCCTTCGCCGCGTCATCCCATCCATCGCCCAAGGGCTCCGCCTTTTCCTCGGGAGAGCGATTGCCGTTTGCCTTTTTCGTCGTCGTCGTCATGTGTCATCCCTTGCATCGGCCATTAGCGCGTGCCAACGTGGCACTTACCGGCCGGACGTAACAAGTAGCAAAGGACGAATGCACGTGTCAACGCTAACCATGACCCCCCTCCAAGTCGCCATTCTGGCGGCACTCTCCAACCGCGAACAGTCAAACGCGCAAATAGCTGCCGCAGCCAAGTGCAGCGAGCCCTACGCGTCGCGCGTCCTCTCCGCGCTCGCTCGCCAGGGGAAAGCGTCCTCTCGTGTCGTGCAAGACGCTGAGGACCCGCAGACGCACTACCGGCTGTGGAAGCGAGGTGCCAAGTGAGTGGCAACTTGCTTTGGGCTCCGCCGTCTACTCACGTTGCGGTGCTCAAGAATCAGCCGGAGATCTTGCTGTGTTCGCTGCAACCTCGCCAGATCATGTATTGGAGGGCTCGCAACTCGTGGGCCGATTCGATCGAAATGATCATTTTTACAGATGAAGATCCGCCGATGTTCGTCAAGAGCAAGTTTGCGTGCGTCGCGTTTGCTGAGCCGAACGGCAACGCGCCGCACATGTGCGTCAATGCGCCGATCTTTGCGGTGCCTGAGCTTGAGCGCATCGCGGCGGATGGGCTTGTGGGCACCGCAGAGCGAAGTGTCGACAACTTGGAGCGCTACGGAAACGCGGTGCTGGCAGTCGCGCGCGAGCTTCGCGGCGTTCGGTGCGCGTGGATTCAACCCGAGAGCGACCACGCTTTCGGTGCGTGTCTGCTCGCGAGCGTGGTCGGACTCGCGCTGGCAGTCTCTCAGCGTGAAATGATCGATTCGCTCGGCGCTATTGCGTCGGCTCGTCTGGAGGTGAACGTGAGAACGCTCGGAACCATCAACGCGACAAGAGGTGACGCATGAGGTTTCGCTATGAGGTCGAAGTAGACGTAGGCGACGATTTCAGCGATTTGCGCGAGCCCATCGCGCGAGCGATCAAAACTTTTCTGTCGCGGTTGGCGTGGGTTCGCAACACGAATGTTTCATGGTCGATCGTCAATCCACCGCCGCCGCCGAGCGCCGAACAACCTTCGCTCCCTCTTGTGGAAGCGTTGTGCACTGAGAAGTGCAGCGGGCGCGGCTGCCGTTCGACGTGCGCGCTCCCTGTCGGTCACACTGAGAACGTAAAGCCTGGCGGTCTTGCCAAAGGACGCTTTCATATGTGCTCGGACGCGATCGATCTGGCGGAGCGTGGCGAATGAGGAAGCGTCGATACACGATCACGATCTGTTTCCCCTTGTCGTACGACGACAATAGAGAGGTGGCGATCAACCTGATAGAGTTGTGGGCAAAGCGAATGATCGCAACTCTCAGCGTCGTTTTCGGTCTCGACGAAAAGGATGTTGAGGAAACGATCTTTGTAGATGACTGACGACCCTGAAAACGACGCCGCACTAGAGATCCGCTGTCGTCTGTGCGGCGCCGGCAAGAAACATCCGTGTCGCACGTCCAGCGAGCAACTTTTCCGAGCTGGCAAGCGGCGCTCGCATCGCATTCGGATCACAATGGGAATCGCGAGGTGGAAACGTGCCCACGTTTGAACGCTGCCAGTCCTGCGCCCGCAAGGGCTTGCCTGCCGATGAAACGCCGATAGTGCCCGAAGGCGCGATCTGTCAAGCGTGCGAGGTGCCGAGGGTCGAAAAGATCTTGTCAACGTGCATCGATCACGGTTGGATGCTCATGTGTCAGGCTTGCGGCTCTGAGGTCGCAGCGGAGGGGTCCCTGGCAGACGCGCTGTGCGGTGCTTGCTCGTGGGATCTCTGTAAGTAGCTAGATCTCTTGCGATTTTCTGGATTTGAACAAAAGCGGTGGTCAGGTAGTCTTAGCAGGGTAGGTAGACAGAGCGGTTGCAGACGGTGAGGGGACACGACCCGAGCTAGCAGCCCGAAGGCCCGGGAGGGCAGGTTAGGTAGAGCATGGTAGGCACAAGGGATCGTCTGTCCCTTGAACGCCGCACTTGTCGCTCGCTATCAGCTTTCCGGCGCTAGAGAGATCACAAACGGGAGAGCATGGCGAATCATTGTGCGGCTGCGCGACGATCGCAGCACAAAGCAGGTTGTCGGTACCGATCTCGACGCTGTCATGAGATGGTCGAGAGAAGGCGCCACGGTCCGTCGTTATGGTCGTCAAGATCCAAAGCCGAACACCAAACAAGCCGCGTCACTGAATCCCCCGCTAGAGAGACAGTCGATCCCTTGTGCCGACCATGCAAAACGTTCAACACAACACAACGGAGATACACCATGGCAACAAAAGAACGTCACAAGGTCATCCCCCCGGGCTCGCACACGGACGCGGGAGTCAAAAAGTACGCTGCGACGTACGGTATCAGTGAGAGCGAAGCGCGCTCTTACTTGATTCAGTACGCGCTGAATCGGCTGGCGACGCTGGCGCGCTACGCCGGCGAAAAGAAGCCGAAGGCGAGCAAGCCGAAGGCGAGCAAGCCGAAGGCGAGCAAGCCGAAGGCGAGCAAGCCGAAGGCGAGCAAGCCCAAGGCAAGCAAGCCCGCAAAGGGTGGCTTGCTCTCGTCCAAGGCGGAAACGGCGATCAAGGGTGTCGCTTGAAGGTGGGCAAGGTGTTCGCCGACTACGCCACGAAACGACACGCGGTGCACGTCAAGGGAGACCCCAAACGTCCCGCTCGCGGGCTCTTGTGTCCGCCCATCAAGACCAAAAACGGTTGGTCCTACTTCCGCCTCGCCTCGCTCTTGGAGGTCGACGCGCTCATGGACAAGCTTGAAGTGTCAGCTGCTCGTCGTCGGCAGTTTCGCGACGAAGTGAAGGCTGCTACGGTGAGCGCATGAGCAAGCGAACCCTCATGCCTGTCGTGACGCACGTCGTTGACGGGATCGCGATCGACAATGATACCGGCGCGGTCGTCGACACTTCGGCCGGAGCGTTGATCAAAACGCTGGCAGAGACTTGCAAGCAACACATCGGACCCCAGCGCGGTAAGAAGGCGGATGAGATCGCACTGCACTACTTCGCGGGTGTCTGTCACGCTTTGCATGCGCTCAACGATCCTCGCACCGAAAGTCTCAACGCGTTCACGATGTACCTCGTGGCGACGCGCGGCTACAAAGCGGTGCTGTCAGCGCTCGAATGATCTTTAGGCGGCTGGCGATCGGGTCTCAGCCCATCGCCAGCCGCCTAGTCCCCTGGCAGGGTCGCCAGGCTTGCTCGCGCCGAGTTTTGGGCACGGGCAACACGACCTAACCCCCCGCAACTAAAGGACTATTCGGTTTTTGGGAGCTCTCGGCTGCTCCTAG
>Ga0172380_10004333_pt1 | contig 18331 bp, 19 predicted proteins | sample Leawe162metaG_FD_119747 | JGI IMG/M metagenome (GOLD analysis project Ga0172380, IMG submission 119747) | Leachate microbial communities from a municipal landfill in Southern Ontario, Canada - Leachate well 162 metaG | ecosystem: Engineered > Solid waste > Landfill > Unclassified | place... | reverse complement strand
TGCTCCACAGGAATATCTCTCTCAAAACCAAAGCCACAGCCATCTGGATCAGGATCTTGGATTATCGATCAAGAGACATCAACAACAGTACCGCCAGTATTGACAGGATGATAATGTCGCATTTGTCCAAGTCACTCTTTACACTCTGGTCACAGCTCCACGCGCAAACTCGTCATAGGTATCCTAGAACCTTTGTAAACAATAACCGATATGGTCTCAGATGGTTTAACTATTTGTTTTGTGGCCGCAGCCGCAGGACGTATGGTCTCTTCTCGAGTCTGCGTAAATCACACGCTTACATAGGTCGGTCCATTATGCATACTATATCAGATTATTCTATTTCATTCCAATTGATACGTCTCTGTTCCTTTTGGAGACAAAGGATCATGAACATCTATATATCTTTGATCATCAACTTGTCTGACGGCAGTAACTGTGACCATATGTCATCAAACTGTTTGTCTTGAAAGATTGGTAAAGCGCAGACGCAGCTCGGCAGCACCGCCACTTTCAAGAACTTTTTGCAATTCATCTAGCGTCCCCTCCCCTCAAGAAGTTCACACTTTCTTTGTAGTGATGGGTAAACCACGTCTCGCAGTCCGTGCCTGTTTTCATGACACAAAATTATCAGGAGTCACGCCATCCGCAAGAGTTCGTTTCATCAGTCATTTCAACTCTCCTACCAATTGGTAAGGATTCCCTCATTGCAATTCTTCAATTCTTTCATGATCAGCCATCAATCTCAACAAGCTATTCACAGCTGATGTAGGAGCGCACTCTGCAATTTGTTGAGATATGTCAGGCGTTTCGCCTTTTTTGATACGTACAACAGCATCTTGTGCAATTTCTGGAATTTTTGTTTCAACTCACTCTCCTTCCCTACTTCATTTCATGGATTCTTCTGGGTTTTTTACAGTATCCAAACCAAGCCTTTTACCTATGTCGTAAGGAATGATACGCACACGCTGTTGTATAGTCAATGTCTGACCGCTGTCAGACAAAATATGCAAAACCACAAGTTGCTTGGACATACCTGTATCGTAAACAGCATCTAGCACAAATGGTAAAAGTCTTTCTCAGGGCGTAGTAACGGAAAGAACTAAGCCAGACAATATACGTTCACCAGTCCCAATACTACCATCACGATTTGAGTCTAGGTCAAGCGACACTTGATAATCACCAGTGCTACTAGATTTGAACGCAATCAATGCTTGATAAGTACCCAAAGGCAACCCAGCTGACTGAATTTGGTAGAGTGCCTTGACCTGTATATCAGCTTGTGGCCAAAGATATCGTCACATTACTGTCACGACCATTACCGCCACAAATGACACTATTTTTTGAAACATTATTAAGAAACGTGGTAAATAAGACACATTTAGATGATTTATTTACCAGCAAAAATCAAGTTTTTTACAAAGAGAGTTTGACATAAGATAACCATCCTTGCGCAAAACTATTTCGAATTACACAAAATCTATAATTCAATCAGTTCAATAACTCAAGAACAGATAATTAGAATGGTTTCTCGCCCCCAATAACTCTCAAGTTATAAATAACATAGTGGATCGTATCTAAACGTCACACAAACGCAAGGGGCATAAAAAAACAAAAAAACCTTATCGTAAGACAAGGAATTTTATGGGTTTGCAGTCCCGCAGTACTGCGGGAGAACCTTGGACCAGCTCGGCTGCAAGCCGAGTTGCTCTACCGCCTGAGCTACAAAAAAACCTTATCGTAAGACAAGGTGTTTTATGGGTTTGCAGGGACTCGAACCCTGGACCAGTGGCTTAAAAGGCCATTGCTCTACCGCCTGAGCTACAAACCCGCGGAATACACTGATTATACTACTATCTATTCTTATTTATCTTTCTGGACCAGCTCGGCTGCAAGCCGAGTTGCTCTACCGCCTGAGCTACAAACCCACGGAGACCAACAGTAATAACTAAAAGTTGGTCAGATCATTCCTAGATAAACCCTCTCAATTTTTTGTACATTCTCGTACTCACTTTCAATTTCATAGCAAAACCACCAAAATTGACTGACTTAGTTTGGATATTGATTTTGAACGTTCTTCTTGTTGCTCTCATCGAGTGAGATCTCAAATTCCCGCTAGCGGTCGTTCTTCCTGATAGATGGCAAATTCTTGGCATAGGTATAGGGATACAAAAATAAACAATGTTAATAATTATGCTGCTGCTGGAGCATCTGCTGCTGGAGCCGCTGCTTCTGGCGTTATTGCGGCCGGTTCTTCTTCCTCTTGAGACAATGGCACAGCCACCACAATAGGTTGATCCATATCTTCTTCTATTTCTACCTTATTTCCTAATTTCAAATCTCTCACAAATACACCATCTTGAGTAGATATGATAAACGATATATCAATCTCAATATTATGTGGCAAGTCTTTTGGCAATGCAGTCACAGCAACAGTATCCTTCACTAGTTCCACTCTACCTTCATTGTTTTTGACCAATGGAGACTCTCCAATCAATACAACAGGAACTTCTGCGGTTACCGCTTCATTAGCACTTACTGCCAAAAAATCTACATGAAGCAAGTTGTTGGATATGGGATCTGTCTGGATGTCGTGGATCAATACCATCCCATCATGGCCTCCCTTGAGATCCACTACCGTACTACTACCAGCATATCTGTAGAGTTTCAAAAACTCGTTTTTTACAAAACTAACATGCACAGGGTCCTTAGTATTTTTACCGTACACAACGCCTGGTATAATGCTCATCTTTCTTAGGACAGAACTCTTTCTACGAGACTTTTCTCTCAATGTAACTGCTAACTCCATTATATAATGATAATAATATGTTAAAATAAGCTGACAGAATACTTAACAAGCCACTGCTTGTATTTCTGAACCTCTTGCATCCTTTGTGATAAGAGATTTCATTCTGGCGTCTTTACCAACTTTGTCCTTGATGTAATATATTTTACTCTTTCTGACTTTGAACTCGTCCAACAAGATAACTTTAGCAAATCTTGGGAATGAAACAGGGTAAGTTTTCTCGATCTTGATACCAGATGTTTCGCCAATCACCGTAAACGACCCATCATGATTTTGAGGGTTATGAACCGCAACAACCAAACACTTAAACTTCCAAATTCTCTTGATATCTCATTCTCCGATATATTCATGGATCTCAAGTTGCTGTCCGACTTTTACAGGAAACCTCAAGTATTCTTGTTTTTTCGCTAGTGCTTGTACTCTTTGGAAATGCATTTTGTGTGTAAGTAATAGTAAAATAGGGGCAATCAGATAGATTCTGATTATCTTTTAGTTCTTGTCTTCATGATTTCAGCTCTCCATTTTCTTTGTTGTTCTAGGTCTTTTCTGAATTGCATCATCACTACTTTCTCCACTCTATGTGCAGCTTTTGACAATTTTCTTTTAGCGCCTGTTTTCAGTCTCATGGGACACAAATAAGTTAAAAATAAAACTATAGATATTTGGATAACGAAGTCAGACCTTTTGAAGTCAATTTTTCTTGCAACATATCGCGGGTAATACCAAACTTTTTAAGTCTACCAAAAGCCTGCAGTCTTGCTTTATATATCCATTTTGAAACGCCTGATTTCTCTTCGATACCGTGAACAGCTTGTTTTTTGAGCGTATCAATAACAAAATCATATGCTTTCTGGATTTTTTTCTTTGATTTTATTCTTACTCTTCCAGCGTTATACCATATTCTATGCTCATAGGCCTCGAACCTTCCTTTACCCATTGTTTAAGTTTGATAATGTAAAATGATAGTTAGATAGATGTCTCGTTATAAGTATTTTGCTAAGTATGCGTTTGCTTTGTTTGCTTCTGCGTTCCTATGTGCTTCTTCTTTCTTCTTGACTGCAGCTCATTGACTAGTATATGCCTCCAAAAGTTCTTTTGATAGTTTTTTATGCATTGGTTGACCTTTCTTTCCCCTTGCAGAGTCCAATATCCACTTACTAGAATAAAAGAATCTTCTTCATCCCTTGATCTCCAACGGGATAGCATACACGGCTCCTCCAATTCTTCTTGATTTTACCATGATATTTGGAGAAGCATTTTCTATTGCAGTTTCCCAAACCAGTAAAGGATTGGTATGACCGCTTGCTTTGATCTCCTCCAAAGTATCGTTGAAAATCTTTCTTGCAATATTCTTCTTACCAGCCTTCATGATGAAGTTGATGAACTTCTCTACCTTCTCGTTTGTGGAAGGAAGATGAAATAAGTCTACTTTTTTAAATTTTCTTGGCATTATATCTAGAAGTTAAGAATTAAGATGGTGAATATGTGATAATCTGATCCTTATGTGGTATTATTTTTTCTCTTTAGGTCTTTTTGCTCCGTACAATGATCTACCCTGTCTTCTACCATCTACACCAGCACAATCATATCTATTTCTAACAATATGGTATCTCACACCAGGAAGATCTTTTACCCTTCATCCTCTTACCATAACCACAGAGTGCTCTTGCAAATTATGTTTTACTCCAGGAATATAAGCAATAACTTCAGCGCCATTACTCAGTCTAACCTTAGCAACCTTTCTCTGCGCAGAGTTTGGCTTCTTTGGTTTAGTGACATACACTTTCAAACAAACACCTCTTTTGAATGGAGATGGTTGAGGAACTTTTGCATTTCTCTCAAGTTTGTTCACGCTAAATTGCAGCACAGGAGCTTTTGATTTATAGTTCTTTGGCTTTCTTCCGGTCTTCAATAGTTGGTTGATAGTAGGCATGGATAGCAATGCAATGGTAAAATAGAGACAATATAGACACAAATAGTGAGACGTATTCTGATTATATTTTATGCTAACAAAAAATCACGATGACAAAGACTCATAATTATTCCAAATATAATTTCAATAACAAATTACATCTAGACATTATAAGGTCATGATTGGTGATACTGTTTTCATTATCAGTGCGCAGCAAACGCAGCAAATAAGCAGGGAGTATCTTGGAACTCATTCTTACCAGCAAACACTGGATAATTCTGACAATAATTATTGCACATCTCAATACAAGAGTTTGTACACAATCAAAAAGATTCAGGGCCTGGGGGAATTGAACCCACGACACGCGGCTTTGGAGACCGCTGCTCTACCAACTGAGCTAAGACCCTATGGAGGACATACTAATTTTTCACAGCGCTATTTCAACGCATCTTGTTTCACACATGATCGCATGTGCTACTTTCCTCCTCGAGAACGCAAGTACTGTCTCATAAATACTCAGGACTCTTCAAAGCCCTGTTTTTCGTAAAATTCCTTCAATCCAGTATCGCAATCCAATACAATTTTGTATGGCTTCATGACTACGCACGTCTCGTCATGATGCCCCAATGTGATACGAGCACGCCTAGCGTAGTCCATAGCATACTGCATGAGTGATGACGATAAGCCTTGTTTTTGACTGTCTGGATGAGTAGCTACATCTTCAATGTGTCATGCAATGCATCACCCCGATAATAGTTTTATCTCCAGCAATAGTGTCAAGACAGCACAAATTTCTCATTTTGCATTGAGAGCAACGAAGACCCTGGATCACTGATTGAACATACCAGTCAGGAGAGTATCTGCTAATTCTTTTTGCAACTCGGTCACCCTTAGCTGAGACAACATTTCGCTCAGACGCTGTATATTTTTCTCGTTCAAATCACCTACATTGAGGAGCTGCATCTCAAACTTCTTCTCCACTCACATATTCAGATTATCAAAAATAAATTACATTACATCGTAGACAGTTTGTGTCTTAGCACTTGATGCTGTTTTCCTTTTCACAAACACCACAAAAGCTCCGTATCGGTATCCAACACAACACTATCTCCCGTCATATATATATCTACAGAATAAGCAGACTCATTTGCCGATAACAATTGTTTTGCGATATACTCTATACTAGATCGTTTGTGGACTTTCACTTTGTTGTGAAATGCTTGCGCGAACACTTTTTCGTGATGAAAATGAGAGTAGCTTGTTGGTACGAGAGTATCTATACCGTAGTCTTTCAGTTTTTTGAGATCCAATTTTATCAGCTTATTCACGAATCGACTTCTAGGTAGCTTGTAGAGTATATCTCGATGATCGGCTCATACGACATACAGAGGGAATTGTTTTTGGAAATGTCTATTGTTCTGTTGTTTAGGTAAAAGAGTATGAGACTTCACCATATGTTCTCGATGGCGCTGGAATATAGGCTGGTGTCTCAGCGGAGCCAAAAGCCCTATTTTACCAACCATACTAGCGGGCAATACGCACTCTTGCAGATAGGTAGTATACAAAGGAATGATCTTCGCAGCATGCGTAAAATCGGATATCTGTAAGGCATGCAGCTCGTATACGGGAGGCAAAAGCAAAACATCACATGACTTAGCTTCTTCGCTAGACAGCACTTTGTGTAGCCTATCTACACTATCTTCTCGACTCAAGAATCACCAAGGACCGAATCTGTTATCCAAAAAAATACAATACTCATGGTCATAGTACTGAGTAATACGGGTAAGATGCAAGTCCGCCAAAGATGATGCTACTATTCAGAACTTCATTTCAATTGGTTAGCAATTAGAGTTTCGTAGGTTTGTAGCAAGGGAATCATCTCATCCAAAGATTTGCTCGCTAAGATTCACTCAATAAGTTTAATCCTTTGATAATTGAAGCCGATGGTACGGATGATTTTACCTACAAGTAGCGCCTCTCACTTAGCAACAGATTGAGCTAAGTCGGCGTTGAGCACCGCTTGCTTGGCAATGAGTTTGGATCTAATTGGTTTCAGCTTTGTAAAGTACTTTTTTTTGTAGTTCGTATAGAGTTTGAGTTCTAAGTTGTTTACGCCGCTAATCATTTGCCCAATAAGTTTCGTGATGTCAGCACGCTGTCTTGTGAGCGTAATTCTTACAGATCTATTGTAACTAGAGGCTGGCTCTGAATTGATCCAATCTAGTTGAGAGGCAATTTCTTTTTCTCTCCAGTGCAATTGACGCACAAGATCCAGACATAAAGCTGATTCAGTAAAAGGATTGCTTGCAATCTGCAAGGTAGAGGAGTGTAAGGAGCAATGAAACTTATCCTGAAAATAACCATAAGACGTTTGTGCTCATCATCAAAATCCCACAAAGACAATACTTCATACGATCACCATAGTAATCAGAGCGGGGGAAGTCAGTTTCATGTGGATTAGATCTTTATGCTTTCAAATATTCTTTGTTTTTCAGTTTGTCTACTGAGATACTCGTACGCCTCACGGAAAACTGCTCTCAAATCTTTATACGGCACCAAATTGGTAACATCAGTGAGCGTACACCACTTATACATACCAGTCAAACCCTCTTCATCTGGTATGCGTACCGCATCTGGCTCGCCCTGGTAGTGGACCAAAAAGTAATTTATCATCTTGTCAGTAGCACCTTTGCCAAAATTCATATTTTTAAGTTCCACTCCTCCTGATAGTTTGGTCTTGATATGGAGTTGGTTGATATCCATGCCAGTCTCCTCGGATATTTCCCTTACGCACGTCAACTCAGGATCTTCACTCGGTTGCACTTTACCTTTGGGGGCTATTCGCTCGATCTTGCCAGAGAGAGCCTTCCTTTTCATGATAAAAAAATATGGTTCATTATTGATAATCTGATACAATATTCATCAAATAGACTGGATAGACATACTACAAACTAATAGGTAAAACGAAAGTCTCTGGAGGATCACTAAGCATCTTTGTCAAACAATATGGTAATAATTACTGCGATCGGTATTGCAATAATTACACCATTGAGGCCTATCGTAATTCACAACAATACCATACATAAGAATATAACCACCGGACTGACACCTAGACTTTGTTTGAAAAGTAAAGGTATCAAGATGTTATTTTCAAGTCGTTGTACCGCAAACACCAAGGCTCCTGTTATGATAACCCCTATTCGCCCATTGGATACAGCACCCATAATAATGACTGGTATTCATCCAAGTGTGGGTCACAAGTAAGGGATCAGTTCTGTAAGAGCGGATATCACAGCAAGCGATCACTTGTTGGGCACATCTATACCAAACAGGCTCAGGATCCATAATCCGACATACATAGTAATACCAATATATATACCTAACAATATCTGGGTTCTCAACCAAAATCCAAGCTTAACATAGAGGGTATTGATCTTCCTGCGAGCAGTAGCAGAGTGTCCGCTCAGCCTATAGATAAATCTCATAAAGGCCGTCTTTTCGATACTCAATAGCACGGACAGGGTCAATACGAAACCAACTTGAGCCAAAGCAGAAAGTAAGCCTCATACCGTACTAACCACAATACCACCAGCATCTTTGGCGTAGCCACTAGAAAATGTAATGATAGCACTAATATTATTCTGGATAATGGATTGTAGTTGTTCCAAATACCTAGGCTCCGCAAGGTCTACTCCAAACGTCTTCAAGTAGTCATAAAACCGAGTCTGTTGCACGATCTCTCACAATCCTACTGTCTTTAGGGTAGACTCTATGGCACGAGCCTGATTAATCACCACACCTATGATGTCACCAATCTGATTAACCAAGAACGGTATCATAACCAGGACGCCACTCAGCAACAAACCAATCAGTATAAGGTAAGCAAGTAGTATAGCCAACCATCTCCTACCAGTCTTTTGCTCAAAGTAAGTAATGAGACTCTCTATCGCTATAGCGATGATCACCCCCGTAAAAACCAGTAATATTCGGTCTATGATTTGAAATGAAAACCACCCAATCCCTATGACTAAGATACCTATCAACCAAAATTTCCGATAGTCTATGGCACCCGACAAGACATGTGTCGACTCTTCTGAGGGCAGTGCTAGATCCTCAGTCTGATCAGTCTGAGGTCTATGCTTCACGACCTGTACGGTTTCCTTCATATAGTTGGCATACCCTTGTATTTTTTGTAGTATATCCTGCAAGAATGTCTTCATAGGCGCGCAAAACAATAAAAGTATATGACTATTTAAGATAGCGTTCTTTATTTATGTTGTGTTCCTGCAGAGTTGCTCCATAGTATATTTTACCATTGGCATCATGCAAGTAGTAAACGTAATTGGTCATTTTGTAATTTAGCACTGCTTCGATGGACTGCAATGTAGGATTGGAGATAGGAGTAGGAGGTAAGCCCATCTGCCTTCTGGTATTATAAGGATTGGTTTCGTCGTACAAGTTCTCTACAATAAAACTTGGAGTGCATTGGTCGTACGTGATTGATTTACCATAGCATAGCGTCACATCGGCGCCCAGTTGCATACCATTGTAAATCCTATTCAGAAACACCCCAGCAATGGTCTGCTTATTCTGGTTATTTTTCTCTTCATTTTCAATAATACTTGCCAACTTAACAATGCTATAGGTGGACATTTTGAAGTCGAAACTATCTTTTTGAAGCTTCGCATTGAATTGTACGAAAGCGTCTTGGTTTGGTGATCGAACTTTTTTCAAGAATGTCTGGAGCTGGAGCTGGACAAGCTGCTCAACCATCTTACCCTTATTGAGATCAATATGATAGGTATCTGGATACAAAAATCACTCCAAACTAGTGAGCGTATCGGGAAGAAATGGATAAGTCACAATTGCGGCCTTGATCGTATCAGGATTGGTAACATAAGATCTATACTCACCAGGAGTGATATATCACTTTTTAACCAATAACGCATCAGCATCTCGTGTCGACCAACCCTCAAGCAAAGTTATCTTGACCATGACTGGTTGAGGTGGGACCGATATGGTCTCTAGGAAATTACCATAGCTCAAAGGCTTTTCAAAACGGTATACCCCAGGATAGACAGTGGGGTCCTGAGGATAGTGCAGCTTGAGGTATATCTTCATCATATTAGCATCTCGCCAAGACATGGCACGAAAAAACACATCATAGCTATCTCCCTTTGATACTACGATATCTTTATTGATTTGTATGGTATTGAGCTGATACAAAGAGATCAGCACTACTACAGTGATCAGGATATATCTACCTAATTTCATAAAACACAACATAAAAAATAATCCGAACACGACTGGCATGGACCTCGATAAAGTCCTGTCATGTTACGTAAAAATAATATTTCAGCCCAATGGATTATCCGTCTGTACTTGATTATCATCAAGGGTCTCCAATCTTTTTTGACAGTCTTCACAAGCGTGCTGTACATCATTTGCAAGACCGATCATCTCGCGTATCACTGGATATAAATCAATCGTCATGTCGATACTAATAGGAAAGATCGTTTCCTCTTCCTTCATTTCTGGCGTAATAGAACGCTCCAAAATAAAAGTATATGTTTCGCTTCCTAAGGTCTTAGTAAACATCTTGCTCTCTCCGCAATAGTCGCAAGGGATATGCAAACAATATGACAAATCCTTGGCAACAGCGTAGAGCTCGTCATCGCTAATGCCAACTAGCTCCACAGATCAAGTTATATCGCTAATAGCATCATCTATGCGCAAGTTCGAGATAGCTATGACATCTTTAGCGCCTTGTTTGTGCAACAAATCACCTACTTTTACCAACAGTGTGTCAGTGGGTATTCATTCGTCTCATTGCGAAGACGAATCACTAGTGATTTTGGGGTTCATGTTGTTTTAAAGAATGTTTTTGTAAATGCGGTTCTATCAAATTCCTTACAATATTTTTGGTGGTGTTGACGTCTTGCACATAATATAGTCTGATATCTCACCCACCCGCTTGATCTCATTCAGACAAGAATGTAATACCTCCATAGTTAAAAAGGGATTGCAAAAAGCCCGCTCCATCATCTGTGACTGTTTTGATCTTATCGGCATCAATAGTCCTACTACTTCTATTTAGTAGACCAGTTTGATTATAGGCGACGACCTCTTGAGGAGTTACTACGCAAAAATCCATCTTGTAGTCAAAGTACTTCTTGAGCAATTTCACCCCGCCCACAAAGATGACAATCGCACCAAAAATAAAACTCAACAAGGATTTGATGCCATTGAGTGTCTCGTCTCCGCTATCTCGACTGCCGATCAATATCGCCACTAGCAAAAGGGCAAGCATAGCAATACCTGGCAACAGGCATTTGAAGACCCAAAAGATCTTTGCTCTGTGGATACACAGGATATTGTCTTTACCGTACAGCTCGATGTACTTTTGAACAACACGAGTTTCGAGTTCGGTGTCAAAGTTAGCAAGAAATTTCATACAGGTCGGCTGAAAAATAAAGCAGCGGCAGAGGGGAGTCTGCTATTATGATAATGAGTTATAGTGTGTTTTCAAGTCAATGAGGGGTCGGAGCCGCTCCCGCGTCAAAACCCAAAACGAATTCTCCCTTCAATGGCACCTCTCCCTTGGCAACTTTTTCTAGTATCTGTGATATAGAGCCACAAGCATATTGTTCATGCAACTTAGTCAATTCACGGCATACCATCACCTTGCCAGTGAATCCAAGCGCTAATAGTTCCTCCAGGGTTTTTACTACCCTGTGTACAGACTCATACACATATATAGGATAATCTGAATCAATAATAGTTTTCAATGCTGTTTGTTTCCCTTTTTTCTTGGGAAGGAAACCCCAGAAAGCAAATTGCGTCGTGTCTCGATTGGAGGAAACCACTGCGGGGACCAATGCGTTTGCTCACGGCAATATCTCAAAACGAATCTGCTCAAGCCAACAATGCTTGATGAGCTCTTTTGCTGGATCAGATAATCCAGGAGTGCCAGCCTCCGAGACCATACCCACGTGCTGCTCTTTCATCAAGTTCACATACATAGCGAACTGACGATCTGTCACAAAGCTATTGAATGTGTAAAATTTCTTGGAATGGTAAGGTATTTCATACATATTGAGCAATTTTTTGGTGGTCTGTGGATCTTCAGAAAAAATAACATCTATTTCTGCTAGCAGTCTTAGCGCCCTGAGTGTAATATCTTCTCTATTGCCAATAGGAGTGGGTATGATGGAAAGCACCGTGGTTACACAAAAAAGTAAATAAGTGACATACTAATCATTCAGATTATCGATAATCTTTTGTTGTATCATAAGCATGTGTTCTGTTGTTTCCTCGTGAGCATGATGGCTGTCTAAATCCCCTGCCTTGTTGATAGGAATCAGCTTGAGATGCACGTGCGGCACCTCCAGTCCTTCTACAACAAGACCAACCCTCTTGGAGTCGCTTGCTTTTTGGATAGCAGGAGCAAGTCTTTTAGCAGCCTGAAACAGTTTGGTATAGTCAGGGTCTCCAAGATCAAAAAAATGATCAACTGACAGTTTGGAGACCAACAACACATGTCCCAATGCATACGGACGTATGTCCAAAAAAGCAAAACTATAGTCATCTTCGTAGACTTTGTAGCAAGGTATTTCTCCACGAATAATCTTAGCGAAAATAGTATCCATTACAGTAATATAGAAAATAATCTGACAACAAGATAGCCAACCCATAGGCAATTACAATTATTTTTTTTTGGAAACGGCACAGGAAGACACTTGATCAGCATAAGCATCATTACATTGTTTGGTTTCAATAAGTATTTCGGGGATGCTATACGGATGTTGTTTTTCAATCATGCTGACAACCTTGCTGATATACTCAGGCAACAACTTGCAAACCACAAGTTTTTCTTGAGATTTTTTGAATTTACCCTCTCGAATAAAGTAGCTATGGGCATAATTGGTCACCTGAGCGCATGCTACCAGACCGCTTTGCACCAAAGATTGAATAAGTTTTTTGAGTTGACGACCACTATTGGGATAAGAAAAGGAAACAAGAGCGATATCCATACAATATATACAATTATAAATACAAGCATACTTGGTAACTAACTTACTTACAGTATCAACACATCTCATTGTATAAGAAAAAAACTAGTTGTATGCAAAACAAGAGTCGTACATAAACTAGCTTCATATCTATTACTGATTATTAGAATGGAAGATCATCATCGCTATCCTCCGCTTGCTTTGCTGCTGGTCTTGAAGCACCGCCACCATTACCCTCCAAGTCTACTCTGAGAGCAGTAAGTGAACAGATTTTCCTTGTAGCACCTTCTTTGTTTGTGTAGTCTCTTACTCTACCGCCAAAAGTAACACTTACTGTATCACCCTCTTTATACGTATTAGCGAACATCTCTGCTCTGTCGTTGTACATATCAAGAAGTACAGCGTCTCTGTATTCCCTATCAGTTTGTTCCTCGACCACAAAACTTACTTTTGTCATCGTGCTACCATCAGCCTTGGGAATCAACTCTTTTGGACCAACCCATAAAATTTTACCTCTAAAAATCATTACAAAAAGATTACTAGTAAATTGTGACAAAAGCGTATCTTTTTCTTTTTCCAATTCAATAGCATGTAAAGGACAAAACCAAGACAAATATAGTATACGTAAGCCCATAAGACACAGACCGACTGGTAACTATTTTTGCACAGTCACCGTATATATTACAGAAAACAATAGAAACTATGGAGAAATAGTATCAAAAAAATCACTCTACAAATAACAACTATAAAATGTCAATCTTTATCATGGTAGCAGAGTATCGTTTACGTGGCAGTTAATTGCATCTGGTTATCAATAGGTGTATGATTAGATGATATCTTATGGACTTTTTATTATCCATTACCATTATGTCACGCAAAAACGCAGCAGCTACAGAACTCATTGAAAGATTGCATGACACCATCGGAAAATTGAAATGACTGCTCAATGGCGATCAGATCAGCAAAAACGATCTCAAGGCAATACGCAAGACCACAAGACCACTACGTGAAGTACAGGACCATATGTACTCGCTCGTAGAACCTCAAATAGGTAAAAAGTATACCATAGAGGGTATTTTTGACGGCAGAGAAATGGCTACCGAAACGGACGTATATCCAGTCCCAGCAAACTACGCCAGTAAAAGCATGCTTATACCAGGCGACAATCTCAAACTCACCATTAAATCGAACGGAGAAATGATCTACAAAATTATCAAACCAGCCCCACGCAAACACCTCAAAGGCATCTTACACAAAAAGTGAACAATCACTATGGCCCTAGGGTCAGACAATAATAACTACACACTCAATAGCGCAGCCGTCACGTTTCATAAAGGAAAACCATGAGACGAAGTAAGTATCATCATCAACGCCGAAGAGCAACATCAATACGCAGCACTAGAAAATGTATTTAGGGAATAAAACAATCATTTATCAAGCATCCAGTGACCATTGAAAAATGCACGATCAGCTATAAATAAGGCTAAAACTATATGCTCTACAAAAAAACAAGCTATAGCTTTTTTATGCGTATTATTGGGCAATTTGTGTATATTTTGACGGTCATACGCGGACTACAGTGGTTATGTTTCATCATTGGAATCAATCGGCGTAGCACCAAGTTTCTTGGAAGAAGATAAACCACTCTATCGTAATGACGTCATCAGACTGCTAAGCACCATCAGTTGTGTAGACTGTCTACACCCATGACAAGCATTTATTGATAAATATACACGCGTATGGCGAAGTGATTTTATTAAACAGCCAGGAAACAACTTTGACGATATAGTACGAAATAACTACATCCGAAATGGAGAGAACTATTACTACTGTGCAGCAGTAGCAGCTGATCAAGGGGTTGTGAATTGATATCCTCGTGACATCAGTCCCTTTTGTCCTGGAAGATTTTGTGGAGCGAACCTGGTAAAACAAGGTGAAACTATTCAGATTATTTATAATCTGAAAAAACAGGATCTTTCCAAAACATACCCCGTTGATCGAGCCGCTATCAAATCATGGCTAAGTAAGCAAGACCCCAATTCTGCTGCATTCAAAAACTTCAATCTTATTGATCTAGCTAATATGAATGGCTGAGTTCTGAGGTGTATCAACCAAAACAGCTGTACAATAGAGACAGCGGCCGAACTTGATACCTATGCAAAATATTGTACACGAAACTTGGGCGAGTGTGGCATGATCAACCTCAGGAATATAAAACAAGGATCTCGACCCGTGGCCGAAATAAATATACTGATGAAAGAATGAGTATTTAACGTAGTAGAAGCTGATCGCATCAGACCATACGAACTTGCTACGAGCAAACAGTTAGTAAGCTATCTGTACAGACTCAATCAGGCTATCAGTTGTACGTTTGATCTGGACTATGACAAAGACGGGGTAGTAAACCATCAAGATAACTGCCCTACTATATACAATCCTACACAACTCGACACCGATAGCGACACCATGGGGGATGTGTGTGACGAGGATATAGATGGAGACGGACTTTTGAATCCCATCAACCTCGTAAATGATATATGATTCATTAACCCCAAATACTATCTCCAAGGGGCCTCAAGCCCCGTACTAGCACTTGCTATAGAAAATGACTGACCAGTATATAGATCTATAGCAACGACTTTTGTGGCACTATACTCAGGCATCGTTACCAGTCTCGATCGAGACTTTGGAGATGGGCAAGATGGGCAAGGCATATCGGCAAAACATATCTACGCTAGCACGGGCATCAAACAAGTATATGTCGTAGCAAATAATCAACTTTCTGCATCTATGGTGGTCAATGTGCTCGATGCAACCAAACCACAAATTCTCAAGACTCTCAGCATTCAAGCTGACAAACTCGTTGCCGATAAAGACGAAATCATAACATTTGAAGCAATAACTACGGGAGGTGTACAATCAGTACGTCGACAATTTGGAGACAACAAGACGGCAACTGGTAACAAAGTAAAACATAGTTTTGCAACACCAGGTACCTACACCGTCTACGCCATAGGAGACGAAGAATTAACCGCCCGAGTCGTGGTCAATATAGCGCACAACCCCAAACAACAGCAAGACTCACGTTTGGACATAGACTGCCAATGAGATCAAGACAACAATAGTCAGTCAGTCACCTGCAAGGCATCATCATCTCAGGATATCCAGAATATTACATGGACATTATGCGATGGACAAACTGGTGTGGGCAAGCAGATTGTACGCAGATTATCACAGATCAATACCTCGTGTCTGGTGACGGCAATAGGTGACAAGAAGTTCATGGACCAAGCAGTGGTTGACTATACCTTGCCACCACAATACGACAATTGTCCGACATCCTACAACAGCAAGCAAGATGACGTCAACAATAATGGCTTAGGGGATGAATGCGAAAAACCCATAAGTGGTGGCAATGCGTTACTCATTAAGACCACTGCTGATAAGTTAACTGCTCCAACAAAGGTAATGTTTGAGCCTATCAGCAGCGGATATACCTGCATTACAGGAAACAATCGAAATTTCGGCAACGGACAATCAGCAAACGCAAATAAAGGAGCAGCAACATACAATAAATGAGGCACTTACGAAATAGGACTAGTAGACTGCAAGAATAATACGGCATTTACTACTATCACCGTGGCAGACACGGGGGACACTCAAGTTGGTCTGCAACTAGTTGCCAATCCTCTTTCTGGTCCAGATGGATTTACCACCAAAGTGACACCAAAGATCCAAGGAGTATGTGATACTATTTCTCGAACTATTGATAATCAGACACAAGCATCCCAAACTACAAACAAAAATCAGACCGCAAATCTAACTATCAAAGGTCCTAGTCAACACCCTGTCACCGCCTATTGCTATACCAATAATCAGGTCAAAGCAGTGGCACAAGTCAATGTTTGAGTGAATAGTAATACCTGAGTCAAACCAGTGTCGTCGTATCTAGAAGCCGACACCTTGACACCCGTTGTCTGACAAGCCGTCAAACTCAAAACCATAACACAATGATTTGATGCAAAGCAGATTCAGAACGTATCACGAGAGTTTGGAGACGGGACAAGTTTCAGTAGCAAATCACTCAACACCACTCATGTCTATCTCAAACCTTGAATAGCTGTCGTGGATCAAGTCATCACCCTAATCAATGGGCAGACAATGAACAACATCATACAACTGAACATACAAGAATGAGATACTGGAGACTGATTTTCAGCAAATCTAGTCATAAAACCTATGATAGGAACTACCAGTGAAAGTTTTCTTCTTCAGCTTATACCAAATAACACAGAAAAGATCGCGTCACTCGTACGATATTTTGGAGATGGACAGATCAAACAATCGCCACCCAATGAACTCAAGATACTGCATACATATGCAAAAGCAGGAACCTACAATGTAGGAGTACTCGTCACGCTGAACAACGACGAACAACCAAGTTATGGCTGACAAATAACTGTCAACGGAGTAGATAAGTGTCTGTGATTACTCAAAACCAGTGGTCAAAAGCCTTTCAAGTGCGATATGGACAAAGACAGTACGCCAGATATGTGTGATGATGACATTGATGGAGATGGGTATAGCAACCCAGTAGGCATACTCAATCGGGAAAATGACGACTGCAGCATAGGCAACAACCTCAACACACCACTATTGGAACAATACAGTAGTCACTCCAACAACGACCCTAGCATTGATAATTGCCCCATCAAGAGTAACCCAGACCAACTTAATACAGACAAGGATCAGTACTGAAATATTTGCGATCCACAACCAAATACACCAAATACGAACAGCAATAACGACAATGACAATGATGGTACACCAAACCATCTGGACAATCTACCAAGTGTACCAAACGGACCGTTCTCCATCAAAATTGTACCATGAAACTCTGCCTCTGTGCCAGACAGCAACATCAGTAGTACTTGTACCACTTGCCCTTGTGGATTTACGCAAACCCTATCCCCCATAGCACAAGGAGATATCGTATACGCCGAGATGGAATACCAATGAGGAGTTATCCAAAGTAATTTCTTTCCAGTGAAATAGTATTATTCTTTCAAAAAACCACCACCAAGACCCAGGGTAATTACCAAAAGCAAAGATCTTAGGGCTTTGGTTCGTGGTTTTATTCTAAACAAAAATGTAAACAATTTGTCTATAGATTCGTAGCTAGTAGCATCGGACAAATCCTCATCAACATAATCAGATAAATAGGTAATATCATCTTTGAGTCCCACATAGAGTTCGTATCGGTCAGCGAGTTGATGCTTCTTGCTTTGCAGGAATCGCTTTTTTTTGGCATAAACAACCTCCGTCAGTTCTTCTACCGCGCTGATTTCATCATGATGATGAGCGATATATGTATTGATAAGCAGAAATAATTGATTGATCTCATATACCATAGCAGCCATGATGGATTTGGTATCTTTTTGTAATCTATTGACTCACCACACCAAAAGTCATACTACCACGAGATAGGCAACGACAACAAGTAACCAACCAGCAGAAAGAGTCATTATCATCAGAAATTCCTAAATGATGCTATATTATCAAATCGAGTAAACGCTTTATCTAAGTCATCGGTACCGACATCTT
>Ga0172380_10004332_pt1 | contig 18334 bp, 22 predicted proteins | sample Leawe162metaG_FD_119747 | JGI IMG/M metagenome (GOLD analysis project Ga0172380, IMG submission 119747) | Leachate microbial communities from a municipal landfill in Southern Ontario, Canada - Leachate well 162 metaG | ecosystem: Engineered > Solid waste > Landfill > Unclassified | place... | reverse complement strand
GACGGCGAAGCTGACGGCGAAGCTGACGGCGAGGCTGACGGCGAAGCTGACGGCGAAGCTGACGGCGAAGCTGACGGCGAAGCTGACGGCGAGGCAAACACAGATGTTAACGAACTACCAACAGATTTATAATATTGTGAAAACGATGATGGAGTGCTCTTTGCCGACGGTGTAATTGACGTGCTCTTTGCCGACGGTGTAATTGAAATGCCGGTTGACACCGCACCTCCAAAACTACTCGAAGGAACAAACCCTAACCCCGCTCCAAAAAATATAGAACTTGAAGGATACGTTAAAAACCCGCCAGATGACGGTGTTGGGGGTATATAACTGATTGGAGGGAGTTGTTTTCCGCCAGCCAACTGCGACAACGTTGGCAAATTCTGACTTATTTTCCCACCGGTGACAGTTCCTCCACCTGTTGTTGTAATACCTGCGGGTTTCGTTGCAGCAGGAACACCTTTTGCTCCACGTAACAAGATGTCAGCTGCTGGAACTTTAACATTCGATGGCGTATATTTCATACCAAGATGTGCGATTATATCATCAAACAAATTTACATTGATTTTTCCTTGCGATTCTAAATTTCTAGAAGATTGATAAAACACATCGATTAGTTTGTTCTTATGAATTGCACCAGTTGCCTCTGTCTGGTATGCCAAATCTGCGTTAAGAATTTTTTGCAACCCTTTGACATTCATCTCTATCAATTTCTCAGATCTCGCAACCTCTTTTGCACTCATTGTTGGGTATCTCGCGCGCTGCGTAACCGCTGCATCATAAGATAAAATAACAGCATCATACAAATCTTTTGCAAGTCGATAACCCCGTGGAGTCGGCTTTCCTGTAGCATCCTTGACAGAGTATTCAGACAAACCTTGTTGAATGTCATTCATCACCGCGTTAAACTTGCGCGCGCGTTGTATACTCAACGACTCCATCTCTATTGTTGCTGTTTTCCCACCCGGTAGTTTTACCGTTGCTTGTACAATTTCATTTGGTCTCGGGGTTGGGTTAACCGGCTCACCAAACAATTTTGTCCCAAGCCCCAACGATGTAGATGATTTACTTCCAACTACACCTTTCGGTGTAAATAAAGCAGTCATATCAAACCCGAGACCAGCACGACCTGCAACATCTGGATACCCAAGTGGGAATTCGTGTACGTCGATTTTTATCCTATCACCACTTTTGCTTGCTATTTCCACAGATTCGGCAAAAGCATGTGTAGATTTTGAAGATCTGGTAACTATACGCGGATCTCTTTTTGCCCAAGATTTTCCGAAATCTCGTATAGCAGCAAAAAAATCAATGTCTGCAGCTTTTCTAGCAGCCCCAGATACTTTTGGAGTCATTTGTGGCTTTTGTACTGCAGAACCATACAAAACAGACCCTACATCTGGGTCTGCCATAGTTTCAACTAACGTTCTTCCGTATTTTGGTTCAATTGAAATCAAGTCTGGCGAACCCGTCTGCGAAGATTCAAAAAATCTAACACCGCGAGATGCTTTTGGAGCAGATGTATATGCATCACCTGCTCCCGCTGAAATTTTTTTCGGCATTGTTAATTTATTTAAATACGCAGAAACACCACCACGCGCTTTTTCCAAATATCCAAAATCTGTCTGTTTATATGAACTTACAACACTCGGCAATCGTATTCCTGCGGCAATAGAACTACCAACAGCCAAGGGAACAAATTCCGAACCTGTCATAAGCCCCAATTCCCTGCCAGCCGCGTACGGAGATTCTTCTGCTGCTGTTTTCAATCTTGATACAACAGTTGCCCCATAAATTGGAACCAATGATAGTTGCGCAAGTTTAAATGTATCCACAACATTTGGATTTGCTGCGACTCTTCCTACTTTAGATATGGTCGGAATCGAAGACCCGACGGCAGCAGCAGTACCACGCTCTATTACATACGCACCACCTTTAAATAGAGTTGGAACCGCAAGCATTGCACCCGTCATTATTGGTCGTTCTCTCGGAGAATCCCATTCGCCAGATACAAAACCTACACCAACTTCCGTTGGTGTAGACAACAACTTTGTTCTATCAAACCCGTATTCACGGTGAACCTCTGTGTCTTCATCTATTTTCTCTCTCACCAACAATCCTTTTCGTCCTATTCCCATTATATCAGACGATGTTGCAATCCAGTTTTCAGATGGTAGCAGCCCTGTTTTTGCTTTTACACGTTCACCATATAACGGATCTGCGACAATTTTGTTAAACATATATCCGGTTTCAACATAGGATGGATACACTAAAGCAACCTTCTCCCCAACCTTTTTTTCAGTAGACCTGTACACCCCCATCGGCGTGCGATCCTGCTCTTTCTTTGCAACAACGGCTTGCTGTTCGGACAGCGCGTTCGTCTTTTTTACTTGTGCGGCAATAGTCGTATCCATCGCTGCAAGTTTATTATATTTGTCCAAACCCGCGTTATTTTCTCCAAGAACAAATGTTTCAGTTCCATTTACAGTTTTCAAGTATCCATCTTTTTTCAACTGACCAACATATGTATCACGTTCTTTTGTCATAGCGGTTAACGTGTTGCTTGCAGATGTGTATTCAGATTGAATTGCTTTTGTCTTTGGTTGAGCCGCCATCGCATAAATCGACGCCGGTGCGCCCAAAAATACATTTGCCATCTGACCTACCCCACCGGGCATGTTAGATGCTTTCTCGCCCCAAGACGCCATAGCATCGGTTACACCTTCGATAAACGATGGTTTGTGGACATATTCCGACGCAATTTGTGGTGTTTGAAGCGAAGATGCTTGTTGTTTTGGCGTTGATACCTGCGGTTGAGGTGTAACCAACCCACCACCAAGAAACGGCGCACTTAAATTTGACTGTAATGTTGTAACATTTGTTTTTAAAGTAGTCAAGTTAGATGCCACATTCGGCATGATACCCGTTGGTTGTCTTGGCACCGTTATTGCCGCAGATGCAGATGCAGCACGTTCTTCTGCTATTTTTTGGTCTATCACAGAAAGGTCTATAGGAGCGCACGACTGGTCAGGACCACTACGCGGGCACGCTGCAGATGCAGGAAAGAGAGATATTTTTGGGATTGAAAATGATGAGTTGTTAACAGATGCAGACAAATTTGCAGATAGTTGTGTCGCCTTCACAGCAACATCATTGTATGTTGGAATAACAGATTGTGGAGTTTCTATCACCTGTTTGGCTGCCTGCGCAACGGAACCACTCAAAACTGCAGCAGATTTTGCCACGCCCGGCGCAGCAGCAGATACAACAGATGCCGGAGCCGCAACCAACTTTTGCGCGGATGCAGCAATGTTTGCACCGATGTTTGCCACGCTCGCACCGGCTGCGGTTGCGGTTTTTGTAATACTTGGCATTGCACTCGATACAATCGTTGGCGCAGCAGAAACTTGCGACGGCAACGATGATATAACCTGCTGGCTTTGTTGCACAGCTGTGCCAGCTACACTTTGCGCAGCAGAAACGGTCTGTTGCGCGGCTTTTGTTACACCCGAAGATAAATTTGTAACATTTGAAACAACTGCACCAGCTGTTCCGGTAACAGCACCGACAGCTGCTCCAGCGACGTTAGATGCATCATCATATGCTTTTTTCATTACGCTTGCTATATTTATTACCATTTCACCGCCCCATTGTCCAATCCAAGAAAGATATCAACCTTGGTGTTTTCCTTTTTTGTTTGCCTTTATCATCATTTTTTACGCGAGATTGTTTTGCGGATACTCCAAAATTCTTTATTGGAGCAATATCAAAACTCATTGGTTTTACGTTCTGGATATTATCACGGCTTCTCCCACGGATATTTGAAACACCAGTAACCTTGCGTTGTTTTATTCCTTTTGGAACATCAACCGAACGCTGTTTTACATTGAACCCCAAAAAGTCTGTGCGTTTAACGTCAAGTGTTTTACCAATCTTCATATCATTTGTAACCGATGTAAGTTTACCAAGCGTCATTGGTTTGCCAAGTGACGGTGGTTTTCCTAGAGATACCGGAGACCACAACGACTTTGGGGTTTTTATTGTAATCAGGTCATCAAACGACATGCCGCGACTAGATTTGCCAATGTTGATTTCAAACACGCTCGATTTTACACGTTGTTTCGTGTTTTTTGTAGAATTTTTACCTTTTTTAGATTTCTGTCCTTTTGTATATCGTTGTCTACACGTTTTTGTTTCGGCAGCCTTCCCGAAACCAGAAATAAAATCAATTACTTTTAAAGAATCGTCTGCTGTCGCAAAAGGTGCTCTCGCCGGTTGTCTATACGACATCGGAATTCCGAATGGGTTTGAAGTATCAATTTTCAAACCTTCTAACACACTATTTTTTGTTGTAAAATCCGGGATTCCGGCATACTGACCACCAGATAACGGAACCTGTCCTTTGTTATCACCTTCGACAAAGTAATATGCATCTTTATCCGTGAGATATAACGAACCTGCACGTTTGTTCCCCCACATATCTGTCATACCAGCGTCGCCCGATGCCGTAACATTCCCCCACTTTGGACTTGCGCTTCCGCTTGCTGTACCAAGCATAAAAATTTCGTCTGCAGGTTTATATGTCGGGTTTCCTACAAGGTTTAACTCTGCAACCTTGTTTGCATCCGATGTAATTTTGCTCGAATACGCCGCCAGAACCTGATTGTTTCTGGCTTTCTGTTTTTGTTGTTCTTCTTTTTGCCAGTCTATAAACGCAAGCTGATTTTTTTCGTCCTCTGCATCGAGCCTGTCATATTCTTTCCAGTCAACCATTGGTTCGAAAACACTTCTAGCCAAACCATAATTTGTATTCAAAAACTTGTTTGTTATATGACCAAGACCAGAATCCCCGGATGATGCCGGGTCCAACAATATGAGGCTTCCTGCGCCAGCAGTTTCCAATACCATAGCACCGGTATTTTTATCAATTGCTATGCCAGATGCAGTAGATCTCCAATCTATGTGTTCATTCTTAAGGTTATAGTTAAGAGCACCTTCCGCAGCGAGTGGTTTATCTGAAAAATCTACATCCCCTTCTGGGCTGACAGTGAAATATAGGTTCTGCCCGGATTGCAATTTCGCTACATCTTTCTCCGATGGAGATATCTTAACTACATTCGTATAATCGTTGATTTTCCACTCTTCGCTCAACGGTTGCGCAAGTATTGCTGCCTTTTCCGCATCAGTTTTGCGCGCAACGTATGTATAACCGGTAACACGTTCTTTTCCCGCAGAAACTGTCATCGGGACAATATCGTGCCCTTGTTTCTGTGCTGGCATAGATGTATAGAAATTATCTGGCAGCACAAGTGGTTGCGGTGTTTGCACCTGTGAAACTTGATTTCCAGTAACATCAAGTCTGTTTTCTAAATCTTCCGTCGATCTTTGTTGTGAAGTTTTCCCCAACAAGTCCCATTCTGGTGGTATCGGCAACCCGCGCGATGTATAATATTTTTGCGTATTGAGTATCGACCGCTTTTCGGCATCCGTATATATTCTATTCTGCGTGGTTGCAAGTTGTGGCTCCGTGGGGAGTTCCGGATATGCAGCAGGAACCGGATACGTTTTCGCCGTCATTGATGGAATCCACGGAGTTTCTTCCGTTTCTGCGATTCGATACCCTGTTTGAGTCGGTGTGCCGGGTGGCAACAGGGATGTATCAATATATTTCTGTGTCTCCGTCCCGTCTTTTTTTACCATCGTCACCTGCGTTTGCCCGGTCGCGGTTTGTGTAGGTTGTAAAAGTGGAGGCGTCACGGGTGCCGCGCTTATAATAGGAGCGACAACGGGAGGGGTATCAGGTACAAATTGACCACCTGCGCGCATCAACTCCAATACACGTTGGTGTTCCATTGCAGCTCTATGAGCATCGTTTATATAATCTGTCATGACATATCAAATATAAACTTTGATTTCAAAATATATATAATTATCTGCGAATAAAAAAAATAAATGTATATTATATCAAAAGATCCTCATATCCGTCTACATTATCAGAACTACTAATCGCAAACGGGTCTTCTTCTGTTTTTGAGGTTGTTGGTTTTTCTTTTTTAGACGAACGATTTGGTTTCTTTTTGTCTTCTTTTTCATCTTCGTTCAACAATTCTTTCATGCTTGGTTCGAGAGAATCGTCGTCATCGTCACTGTCTTGTTTATCCATCTTTTTCTGCATATCTTTTAACATTGCCTGTACATACTCGTGTTTTTTCTTTTCGTATGCATCAACAAGTTTTTGCGGGGGTTTGTTAAACCCTATCCGGACAATGCGACGCTTCTCGTGTGTGTTTGGGTCAAAAACACGAACCATGTACCGTTTCAGAACATCAGACCAATCGTCCTGCGAATCGATAACATAAAATTTTGTCCAACATATATTCCGTTCATAATCAATCGAGTGTGTTTTTACCCAATAGTGAAACAAACGACGAGCATTTTTATCCAACATCGCCAAGTGAGGTAGCGTGAATATTGTTGGGATGTTTCTATATCTGAATGTTTTCAAAATATTCGAGAAAAATACGTTTTTGTTTGAACTCGAACGACGCGCATCAAAATCTACTCCCGCCTCGTCAAAAACTACGACCTCCCCTTTCTTCAATTCTTTTAACAACTCTAAGAAATCTTTAACCGTGAAAACAACCTTATCGGCATTAAAATCTTTATCTACTAACCGCGCAAACTCCAGTGCGCACATGGATTTTCCTGTGCCTGTCTGACCCGTCATTGCTATCAATGCATTTTGATTGTGTTTGAGCCGGGTGTTGACAAGATCAATAACATCAAACTTAATTACCATTTAATGTTGCTCCACGGGTTCGGTTCGAGACCCAACTACAATTTCATCTACAATTTCTGCATTCAACTCATCATCTGCTATATCCTCTGTCTCTCCGCGACCGGCTATCGCACCGGCAGATTGTTCGCGCAACAATCCTTTTCTTGACAAACATGTGCAAATAACTTCAAAAATTTGTGTTGCAGCGTCATATGTTATATTTACAACTTCATCCAACCTGTCCTTCGAAATGTATGATTTTTCAGATTTCAATATTTTGTATTTCCTGACAGCTTCGTTTTTTATTAGTTTTCTACTATTTTTCGCTTCGTCATCCATATAATCCGAAACAATAGCCCACAAATTCATAACCTGATAATAATAGTTGTCGGCATTTTTTTGGTAATCAGAATTTATACTTGACCGTATTTTGCCGGATGTTGAACTAAGATCCATAATCATTCGGAAAACACAGTCTTCGAGACAAACTTTATCGGTTGCTGCACCACTACCCCAACTCATCTTACTACTCTCCGAATGGTCGGGATTGGCTGTTTATCAACTTTTATAGTTGGTTGTTTTGGTTGTTTATTTTCAGTTTTCGAGATTTCCTCAAGTTCATCTATAATTGAATCAAGCATGAACGGCGGTGTTATAGGCTCCTCAAATATCTTTAACATCCCTAACCGAACCATTTCTGTTTTAAGAGACCGCGCCAGAACAATTCCGCGTCTTATATCTTTATCCATACTTTTTGTGTCTTTAACGTTTATTCTGTCAAACCATGTATCGATTTGCAACTGCACGTCAGTATTAATCATATGTGATGTCAAATCATACAATTCTCTAAACGAAGTGAAAAATGGAGTAAAAACCGATGGTGGGCAGCCACCGTATTTCAACTTGCTCTCAACAATCGCTGAATTTTTAATTAATATAACAAGATTTACCAGAATCAAATTTGCCACGTTTAATTGTGATGATGATTTGCTGTCATCATTACGTTCAACATGTTCGAAATTGTTGGATTGAACACCGAAATCCGTCACGCGAGTATACTCCTATCGTTTCACCATTTTATTTTTTAAAATCCAAAGCATCCTTATATTCTCGTAATTCCTGCTGTGTCGCCAACAACTCTATTCCAAAATAAAATGAAACAAAAGCAGAAAACGAAGCAGCAATGATGCAGAGAACATCGCCACGGGATATTTCAGGAGAAGTTACATCAATAAAGATGAGAGATATTATAATTCCTACAAATACAACCGCAAATAACAAAGCCCCCACGTTATTCTTTATCCAATATAAAAAATAATCCGAACTAACAGCTACCATTATATATTACTATAATCTGGCAGTAATATATATATTACGTGTGGGGTCTCCCCCACGGCAACATATTAAAAAAATAAAGATATTTATGCGGTTTTTACCGCAAGTTCGATGTCAGATGCCTTTACAGTTGTGCGACCAGCGTGTGTTGCCATGTCGCAACCTTTCTTCACAATTTCAGTAATATACTGTTCAGTCGATGCAACAAGTGCCTCTACAGCGTCTCCGCCGATTCTCTTAGCACCTGCTTGCTTTGCAATGCGCGCAATCGCGCTTTTTGGTAGGTTTGCCATTTTTACCATATATTATTATTCAGATTCCAATATATAAGTATTTCGTGAAAAGGCGTTGTAAAACAACTTCAAACATGATAGAAATGTATATATCCTTTGTATACCAATATATGTGTATACAAACGCGGAGTGGTTTGTTTGAGTGTTAATAACGCCAAAAAAGGCAAAGGAACAAAGAATGCGGCAAAACTACAAAATTGTAGTGACCAGACGCAAGTTGAACCAGAAATCGCAACCGCAACAGAAGCGCGCGCGGAGCAAGATGCCAAACCTGTATCACCAATGAAAAAATACAAGGGTTGGGAGTTTAATATATTTTCTATAGACAATAAATATGAGGGTTGGGTGTTTGACACTTATCGACAGGTTAAAGTCAAGACACATCCAAGAAACACACAGAAAGAAGCTATAAAAGATGCACACTACATAATCTATGGTCTCAACAAGGGTTTCTCAAACCCCGGTGGGATAATGGTTGATGCGGGGAAACCAATCCGCGAACGGGAAGCAAAAGAACGTGAGGAAAAACGGAAACAGAAGAAAAATAAGACCATGGAGGCATTATGAAAAATACACGGTGTATGAGATGCGGAGAACAGTTTACATCTCAAAATTCTAACACCGGTTGTAGTTCCGTGTGTATCCCCTGCCTACTCAAACAGGGAGAAAAATATGAACAGACCGGGAACATCAGGCATTTCTATACCGGAATGTAAAAGAGGATTAACCATGACATTTTTCAGGAAATATTTTGACGAATCTGATACAGAAGAGATTTCTGAAGAAACGGCACGCGAAGTTCTCGCTGATAACTACAGCGATGTTGATGCCGCAATCGACAATATGAAACGATGCCATATGCTCAGGCTCACAACCCCATCGGCTTGGTATTGGTACAAACCAAGCACTGGTGGGAATGGGTCAGAAAACGGAAGGAGACAGTGAACACCATGCCTGACGAATATGGGCATTTATATGTGGATGAAGTTGAACCATGCCCTTTGTGCCCCAAATGCGGCAAGGAATTGCATGACGATACCGTATATATCACGCACTACGCGTGCGCGTGCGGGTGGTCAGGTTATTACACAGATTTAACACCAGCCGCGTATGCAAATGTAAACGCATGGAACGAATTGAAAAATAAACGGTGATACAAATGACAAAGACAGAATCTAAACTCTGTATGTGCGAGGGAACAATGAAACGCGCGTACATCAGGAAAATGACAGGCGGAATATCAAAATGGATTCCATTTGGGTATTATTGTCCAAAGTGTAACGATATAGTGTTGGATACGCCAGCAGATTCGCCAGCCGATTCGCCAGCCAAACCAATTGTAGAAAAAATAGAGTCTATCGGAGAAACTGAAAAAATTGAATCGGTTAGTCCTCTTGAGGGAGCATCATCGTGATAACGGGCGCGAGTGTGTCTCCCGGTCCTATGTGTGCTTTTACAGTCACCAACCGGTTCCCAAGTTTAACTTTATAAACAAGCCTATCAGAACTTTTTTTGCTCATCTTTGCATACATTGTAAACATAGACAAAACGTCCCACAATCGACCTTTCCAATCGACAGGGGTTTTCCTTCCCATTGGGTAGATATACCCCCACAACCCTCTTGTTATGGCAGTAGGATATTTTATCCCAGCAGTCCTTGCAAATTCTGTTACGTCAACCAACTCTCCGTCCCGAATCGCATCTTCTCTGGTATATTGCGATATCACATCACCGAAAATGTTATCCTCTTCCCGGCGTTTTGTCGTTCTTTTTTTATACGTTTTCTTTTTAATCATGTTTTTGCCTCCAATACTCAAACACACCCACCACCAATTCTCTTTAGATTTAAAGCGTTAACCGCGCGGGTCTTGACAAGTCTTGTTACACGAATAGAATCAACACCGATGGTTGTTGGGTTATATGCAATCTCTCCAATTGGTGTCCCAACAATAACTTTCAAAAACGTGCATGGTATTTTCTTTTGTTTTGGGATGCGCAGGTGTTTCCTGAACGCATCTCGCTTAAAACCAGCCCACTGTATCCAATTTCTAGATTTTTTTGGGTTTCGTTTTGCACCACTTACCATATACACTTTATATATTTACACCAAATTATATAAATATATGCCACTATATAAAAAACCTAAAATAAATTTCAAACGAAAAAATAATATAAAAATGCGCAAGAAAACGAAATTGCCAGAAAAACGTTTGATTGAGTTGTCCGGAAAGTGGTGGGACTACCTGCGCGCATGTGAACACGATACTAAATTGGATAGAAACGCAATATTTTGGAAATATATTGAAATATTTGAAAATTTCACAGGGGTAGACACAAAATCAGATATACTTACAAAAAATTTTGCGGAGTTGGGTAAACCTACACAAAAAATTATAATTTCAATTTACAAAAAAGAATTGGGGTAATTTTATATCGATTTGTTGACGCCAACAAATCGATCATCTGGAGCGAGGGGGTGATATAAACACGTGTTGGCGTCTTGCATTACTTACAATTACATCGTTTGATGCCGTGAGTCTTGTTGCTTGTTCTGCGATAGGTTCACGATTTCCAAAAGAACCAAAAATCTGTGGTAATCTCTGTGAAACGATGTTATACATCTTTCTAAACGGAGATTCTACTTTCAAACCCTCGCCATAGGAACACGCATGTGAATTTAAACACGTTCGCGATTCGTTTTTCAACCGAGATTCGTGTTGACGACGATACGCATACGAACGGATAGACCGTCCTGTTCTCTTCATGGCACGTGCTATTTCGTTATAAGTATACCCACGAGACCGCATATTTTTGAACATTTCGCGGTCTTTTTCTCCCCATCTAGAATTATACTGTATTCTCATTGCGATAACATTGTCATCGCTTATACTATCATCTCGTGGCATCGTTTCATACCAACAAACGCCGCGCTTTTTATTCCTCATATTCTTTTCTTCCATTTAATTTCACCAAAATTGTGTATATACTATTTTGCATCAATAGTATTTAAAAATATTTGAGATTTAGACAAAATAAACATCACAATATTTCTAACAACCGTTTTCGCGCGGGTTAATCTCCAAAAACGGTGTTCGTATCATTTTTAAACTCTCCATAAACCATGTGTTTTGCTTTTTCTATCTTCATCGCAACAAGAAATGTTAAGACGTTTCCCCGGTCAATGGTCGCGTGTTTTGAGGAATTGCATGATTGACACAACAACTGGATATTGTCTGGGTCGTTTGTACCACCAAGAGAAATTGGAATTATGTGGTCAACTGTGTAGTTAAAAATCCCATTCTCTTTTTTAACAAATTTCTCACCACATTTCAGACATTTGTTGTTCTGATTCCGAAGGATTGCTTGTACTTCGTCATACGATACCTCCGGACCTGCTCCTTTCTCTAACAATCGGCGGCGGTGGCTGATTTGGCGGCGTTTTAGGTTCCCATTCGGGGTGAGTTTGTATTGAAGAGCATCCTCCGCCCTGCAGGTTTTACACCAACCGCAGAGTCCGTCCGGAAAACAACGGGCTGTTGTAAAGTCATCAATAACTTTTGTCTCGCCACATTTAGGACAGGTCTTGTGAGTTATAGTCCTTTTTTTAATTCTGTCATCGTAAGTTTGGGTGTTTTTCCGAACGTATTGGTGTTTCTTTATCGCCTCGCAGGTTTTACACCAACTTCCAACACCTTTTTCGGTGGTTTTGTTTATGTGAAACTCGGAAATCTTTTGTTTTTTACCACATTTAGGACAGGTCTTGTGAGTTATCGTGCGGGTTTTAATTCTGGTTTCGTATGTCTCGGTATTTTTTTGTTTGTTTTTGCGGTTGGCTTCCACCATGCAGGTTTTGCACCAACCCTCTAATCCGTCGGGTTGGCATATTTGTGTGTAAAACTCATCGATTTCTTTCGTATCACCACATTTAGGACATGTCTTGTGTGTTATAGTCCTGTTTTTGATTCTGGTTTCGTAGGTTTTGGCGTTATTTTTCCGCCATTTGCGAGCATCCTTTGCCTTACAGGGTTTGCACCAAGTTGCGTAGCCGTCATAGGTGCCCTTGTTGGCGTGAAACTCTGAAATTTCTTTTGTCTCGCCGCATTTCTGGCAGGTCTTGTGAGTTATCGTGCGGTTTTTGGTTCTGGTTTCATACGTCTCGGTGATTTTTTGATAGTATTGGCGGGCATATTCCGCCATGCAGGTTTTGCACCGTCTGGTGTGCCCGTCTTTTGTCGTCTTATCTTTATAAAACTCACTCTTCGGTTTAATCTCGCCACATTTCGAGCATCTTTTCAATCTACACTTCCCGTTTGGGTTTTATGTCATCAAACCATCTTGTTAAATTCCTCCAAAACAACATACACTTTCTCTGCCCATACCCTATCAGATTCTTTTTCCTTCTCCGAAAGGTATGAGTATGGAGTTTCAATCTGCCTGTTCCATCTCTCTACATTCTCATCTGTCATGTTTTCGAGCATGTATTTTGTCCAATGCACCCATTGCTCGTGTTCCAGTGCTGCTAACTTTTCAATGATTTCGTTCTTCATTGCTATACTTGTTCCGCATTATATCGATTCTTTCTTTTCTATTTTTTACCAAATCCCAATTTGGTTTTGGTGCAAGTGGCAACAACATGCTTTTCGGCAATCTCCAAACGTCGCTCGTCCACTTGTATTGTCCATCAACAATCTCAAATATGAGGTGCCCACAGTCCGGAACATCCATACTCCTGTGCGCAACAAACGCGTCCCGACCTTTGTATCCGGGACAAATGACAGCAAGTCTCATCGGGTTAGGCCATAACAGTCCACACATGTAGTGGCAATGCGCGCGCAGGAACACATCTATATTTCCATACACATCAGAATCTATATCAGACCGCAGTAAATCCTCACCAAGACCACTCGCACGTGTTTTTTTGTTGCGTGTATACCCAGCAAAATGTCTCATGTGGAATGTCACGCCACCAATGGGAAGTTCATACTCTTTTGGTTGGTAATGACCGCCAAGAATGTCGATAACGCGTTTGTCGAGACTTGGGTTTCGATGTGAGTGGAATCCTGACCCCTGCACGCCATAGACAGCCGCATCTTCAAAAGCATAGAAAAGTTCTGCTGCGTTTAGAGCCTGCACGTCTAGGTCTGTCGTCCAGCATCCGATACCATCATCTGGATAATCCTCACCCTCTATCATATCCCCGAGCATAAGCACATAGTCTGCATCAAAATGTTCTTTTTCAACAGTTTTCCACTTGTTGTCCATATAATGATGCAATTCACTCATCCCGATTGGTATCGAAGACTCTTTGTGGCTCTCGTTAATATAACAGCCACGTTTTATACTGTCGTTTGCTCCAGAATGAAAATCTGCAACGACAATTGCCTTTTCTGAATCCTTCCATTTGTTTTTTTGAAACATTTATTCACCGTTTACAGTATTATATCCAATTAAACTGTGAATACGCAACTATTTATGTATTACGTTGAAAACATGGTAATTTAAACAAATTTGAAAAAAATAAATGGTTCAACCAACAAATCGTGGCGGCATTGCTATGTTGCTACGTACTTTGTCATAATTCATGACACGTTTGTTTTTCTTGGTCTTCTGCGTAGTTTTTGGTTTCATTGCACGCTGGTGGTCATACGCATGCGGATTTTTTGAACCAACTTGTTTTTCAAGTTCTACAACCGCGAAATTCTTCAATCCACTGTAACAAACGCGGCATTCCCGACACAGTTTTTTACATTTTACAACGTATATTCTCTTCCCGTTCACATTCACATACCCATCTGACGTTTTCATGTAATTATCTAGATATACAACGTTGAAAACACCATCTGCCCATGAAGCTGCACTCGGAGGTGCGTATATTGGTTTGTCTACCCACGGGTTTGAATATATTATCGTAAGGTTTTTTGGCTTTAAAACTTTCCCCAACACTCTATACGTTTCGTTCACAGTTTTGTGATTTTTTGTCCACAATGTAAAAAATGTGTGGGGGTTGTGTTGGATGATGTTTAGATAATTTATGAACTGCCGGACGCCACGTTCTCCAACTTCAAGGTCTCCATGGGCATCTAATCGTATAACCTCGCCCCTGTTAAATTGTGGCAATTTTTCACGCGGTATTACCCAAGACCTAACATATTCACTTTGTTGTTTGTATTTTGGGGTTATTTTACCGGCTTTCGGACTTCCCGTCTCAGCTTTGTTTGCATAACAAAACCCACAGATATGATATCGTGCCTGAGACAAGAATCGTGATATTCTCTCAAATTCTAAACGTAACCGAATCACTTCGTCCATGTCAACATTCTTCGATTTTGATTTTCTTTCAATCAATCGCTCTAGTTTTGCGAGATTGTTTTTTTCATCATTTATTTTTTTGTTTAAAATCAACGCTTTGCGCCGATTTTCTAAACAAAAATCCGTTCCAGATGCTGCACAGTTTATAGACGCCATTCCACCCATTTTGTTCGGAATTTCATTTGGTCTGATTTTCGTGACGTTTCCATCAACATCCACAACTTCAGTACTCGCTCCCATGCGTTGTGTATATTTATGCACAGTCAGCCAAAGTTCGTTGACATAGTGACTTGCAGTAGTACCATGTTTATGTGTCTCAATCTCCCCAACACGTCTGTCTGGAAGTGGTTCGGTGTCTATTTCCTCTTTATACTTATTTATAACATACCCACCGGTATCAGAAACTTCCGATAGATATGTTCTTTTCTTTTTCTGTGGTTTGTTTCGAGACACCGATTCTTTTTCCTGTTGCGGGATGTAACCCGGAATTTTAATACCGCCCGCACGAAAAAAACGGTTCTGTTGCAAATTGTCCATTGCATCCATCATGAATTTGTTTTTTTTCGGATCAATCATATAAAAATATTTATTCGGCAAAGTATATATTACTTTTCACATATTCACGACATGCCGTATTTTTTCATTATACCCATCCAATCATCATAATCTTCTGCAGATAACAAATTATAGTTTTCATTAGCAATTTGTTCAAGTTCTTTCATCCGCACGGAATCTAAATAATCTTCTGTTACATCAAAAGATAACCCACCATGAGATATTTTCATAATAGATAAGTTTGGGGCAGAACAATTTACCCCAATGTTGGTAGGGACATATGTTATCATGGTTGGCATAGTTGTTTCTATATATGCATACCCACTCCCCATGTAATCATATTCCATTGTTTTGATACCGACAGCCATGTGACCGGTGCCGCCACCATTACATTCGAATTTCAACAATACAACATCATACCCAAGTTCTTTCAATAAATACGCAAGCAAAACAGATTTATCAGAACATACCCCACGATTCATATACAAGGTTTCATACGGATACCACCAATCGGTGGAATGTTCGCACAGGTTTTCGATACACTCGGAACGCACATCATCATACTCCATTTTCTGAACAAGACTCGTCGCCATTCTCAACCGTTCGCCGTTATCTGGATACCTATCAATTATAATTTTTACAAATTCCGACATGTAATAGTTATTAATACTATCAACAAACAATTTTGTTATCAGGTTGTCGCTTGTCTCATTGTGAGTATAGTATGTATGCTCCTGCCCATATAAATGCTCAAAAACGCCACCATATACAACAAAACCAACGATGTCTTTCTCTGTATCTAAAATAGAATAATTATATGCGGCATATCGCGGATTCGTTTCAAAGGTTGTATAGATTGGTTGTGTATCATATACTGAAACATTTGGTGTTATTTGCGGGGTTACTTGAGAAACCGTTGGCGCGGGCGCGGGTGTGTGGGTGCGCGTGGGTGTAGGCGTATATGTATGCGCGTTAATATCGCGCGCGGGCGTATATGTTGGTGAAATATCTCCAGCAATATAAATGCTCGCAACAAAATACACGCCGGTGGCACATGCTATAACAGAGGCTATAGTAGAAATTATGAGAGCAAAATGTAAAAATTTGTCCAAAAATCCCATTAAAGCACACTATCAATTAGGTGTCAAAATATATAAAATGTGGTTTGAGAAACATCATGCCCATCCCATTGCTTTAAACACGAATACCATTCCTGCAAGAACGATGACCACGCCAAGCGCATATTTTAAAACCTCTGATGATTGAGACCCTGCGTCACGTTTGGCAGCTGTTTCAATAATCGATTTCGCTTGCGTAAAATTCTTGCTCGTAAATGCCATCATGTTATCCCATGCACGCACGATTGTCTGGAAACTAAATGGAATTGGTTTGAGATATGGATTAAGGGTTTCGATAATCTCTCGATGTTCCTGAATATATAATATAACCTCGCGTATACGTTTGCGCGTGGCGTCATCCTTTACCCGTATGCGCTCAAGTACTTCGTCAACGGTTGGTTTTTGCCCGGGGTGTTCATCGTCGTCTTTATCGGTCTGACTCAAAACATAGAAGAACAAATCCTGCATACCATCAATCGGCATACCAACCTGCCGCAAATGTCGCTCAACTTGCGACATCATCGCAGAGATACGAGCATTAACACTTTCCGTTGTGTTGACCATTGTATGATATAACGTGATATCTCCATTTAATTTTTCATAATTCTGTCCACTGGCATCCCAAAACTTGTAGTTGCCGTTATCAACAGTATAATAATTTGCGATGTTCTCAACGCCTTTTTCAAGTTTCGGGTAGTGTAGTTTCACGACGTTGTTAGGATAGTGCATCATAACCAGCGGCATGCGTTTCGATCTTGCTCGCATCAACAAGAAAGCCTCTGGTGCAGATTTCCAAATCTTTAACAACAACATTATTACACCCATTACACTGATTCCAGTAGCTGCTAAAAGAGCATACACGATATTAACATCTATTGCTACCTGCGCCACTATTTCACCTTAAAAAGTTTTGTAGTTTTGTCATTGTATCCTGTTCTTGTGCTCTGTGTTCAAAGGCATTCGACCCGTCTCCCTGTATAGACTCGTTGGTTGTTGTTGCTATACGTTTCATGTGGAATCCGTCGATAGAACGCATCAGTTGATTGAAAAAGTTCAAATCAATAATATTTACAACGTGTGAAAAAGTTTCGTTAACGTCATAACATGTCAGACCAAGCGGCAATTCACACTTGATTATCAAATACCTATCCATCAATCTATCAAAATCATTTGTCTTCCGAATGTTCGATGCAACCAAACCCATATTGAGAACACCACGATAATACACTTTCAACTTATGTGTTGCCGAAGGTGTCAACGGATTGTATTTTAGAAAATGATCCAACTGCTTCCGCAAATTCGGGTCGGTAACATCCCGCAGGAGATTAATAAAATCGTTGTCCGTCATCGTAGTGCCGATATCTTGAGGGTAATCGGCACCCGGACCACCAGTATATCCGCCGATACGGGGTTGGAAAGTTTGTGGTTCCTCTATATCGTCGAATATTTCAGAATCTTCTACTTCCATTTCTATATCAGAGGGGTCTACGTCAGAGTGGTCTACATCCATGTCAACATATATATATTATTTTCCAAATACTTTAAGTGCTATGTTATTTTATAACGATAAGTTTATGTGGCATCGTCACACAATAATATACAACACAATCATGGAAACAATAAATTTTGACGATATGAAAAAAGAAATGAAAGAACTTGAACGAGTCTATATGATGTTTGGTGAAGAACCATTCTCGTTCAGAGAAGCTGCAGCAATATCAAAATTTAACGGTTCGTTAATAAAATTCTGTAACAAACAACAATGGCTGGAACGAATACCTCAAGAAGATGGTTCGATATTTTGGAAACTTACATTCATTGGCGCAAGAATGGTGGAAATATATATCGAATATAAAAAAGAAGCCGAAGAAAAACACGAACGATACATAAATAAAAAACTAAACACCGAAATCAAAAAAGCAAAAATCCAATTTTAGTCTCTATAT
>Ga0172380_10004331_pt1 | contig 18335 bp, 18 predicted proteins | sample Leawe162metaG_FD_119747 | JGI IMG/M metagenome (GOLD analysis project Ga0172380, IMG submission 119747) | Leachate microbial communities from a municipal landfill in Southern Ontario, Canada - Leachate well 162 metaG | ecosystem: Engineered > Solid waste > Landfill > Unclassified | place... | reverse complement strand
TGGCTCAGCTTCGGGAGAGCTGGAGATAATCCGTCTTCAGCTGGAAGGTAAGGCCGGTTGCAGTGCGGCAGATTTTGTCCGCGGGCAACGCAACTTTGACGGGGTTAATCTGGGAGTTTAGTCAGCTTTCTTGAGGATACGAGCCAGATAGGTTACCTGGCACATTTCTTCCAAAGCAAAAGTGTATTTCAGGGCTTCTTCTATGTTTTCCCCTGTTGCAAAGCTGCCATGACCGGCTACCACTATAACCCGGTGTGTTTCCAGTGCTGTAGCCACTTCTTCTGCCAGACTGCCGGGCTGAACCCGCTCTCCGAAACCGATAACCGGTATAGCTCCCAGGCAGTAAAGCCCCTCACCGCAGTCCGGTATTATTTCCCCCTCAAGCAGGGAGAGAGCGGCCGCATAAGGCGGGTGAGCATGAACTATGGCTTTGGCGGATGTGCGGCGGTAAATAGCCCGGTGAACGGGCAGTTCGCTTGAGGCAAGCGGGGTAAACTGGTCATTATGGTCAAGACCGGTCAGTATCAGGTCTGTTTCGCTAAAAAGAGGCAGTGAACTGCCGGTTCGGGTTATGTAAAGCTTGTCTTTCCATCGTTGGCTGAGGTTGCCGGAGTGTGAGGAAACCAGTCCCCGCCCGAAAAGCAGTTTTCCAGCCTGTATAAACCAATGCAGGGTTTCAGAAGGTGTTTGACCGTTCAACTTAAGCTATCCTAATCCAGCTGGCGGATTACAGCTATAACCCGCCCCTGTATTTCAACATTATCCGGTTTGGTATAAATGGGCGGCATAGTGCGGTTGGCCGGCTGCAGGCGTACCCTGCCCGGTTCCATGTAGACCCTTTTCAGGGTGACTTCTTTCTGGTCTTTCAGCCAGACAGCGGCCGTTTCACCGTTGTCCACCGTTTGGGTATGCTGCATTATTACCAGATCGCCGTCATTGATCAGGTCTTCTATCATGGAGACGCCCTTAACCCGCAAAGCATAAATATTTTCCCGCCCTCGGGTAAGGTCTTCGGTAACCTCTATACTTTCGTCAGAAGTTACCACGGCAAAGCTGTCTGATTCGGGGACGGGTATGGGAGTGCCGGCGGCAATCTGACCGATAACAGGTATGCTTATGCGGCCTTCGTTGGTTTCTTCCGTGCCCACCAGCTCTATCCCGCGGGATATTTCGGCCTGGCGGCGGATAAGCCCCATTTTTTGCAGGATTTTGAGGTTGTAATCTACAACAGAGGTAGAGCTGATATTACAGCCGCTTACGATATCCCGAATGCTGGGTGGATACCCGTAACGGCGGCGGAAACGGGCAATAAAATCTATCATAGCCCGCTGTCTGGTAGTCAGTTTAGCAATCAACTCTGTCCCCGCATAAGAACAATTGTTCTACATAATAAACCAAAAACACCTTCCCTGTCAATACACAAAGGAAGGTGGAAAACGCAAATAAAAAGCGGTGTTACTTAGCGGCTTGGTTGAGCTTTTTCATCAGGCGGCTCTTGCGGCGGGCGGCATTTTTGGGGTGGATAATACCCTTTTCGGCAGCCTTATCTAAATTGCTCTGAGCGGATACAGCGGCGGTTTCAGCTTCGTTTATAGAACCGGCATCAACCAGTTTCTTGACCTTGGTTAAGCTGGTCTTAACCTGGCTCTTGGCCCGGCGGTTCTCCTGACGGTTGGCATCTGCTACACGCAAAGCTTTTTCCGCAGATTTTGTGTTAGGCAAGTGAGTCTACCTCCAATAAAATGTACCTATGGAATATAGCAAATATACAACCCAAATGCAACCGCAGGCACAGTAACTTTATCAGCAGGGCTGTTTCTGCTAAAATATAATATATTTATGTAATCTAAGGAGCACAGTATGTTTTTATATTTGCTGTTTATGCTGCCTCCCCTGGCGCTTATGCTATATGCCCAGTGGCGGGTCAGCAGTTCTTTTAAAAAATATTCCAAAGTGGGAAATCTTTCCGGTCTGAGCGGTGTTCAGGCGGCCAGACGCCTGCTGGACGAACACGGGCTGGGGAATGTTCAGGTAGAGCTTACCAAAGGCAAGCTTTCAGACCATTATGACCCCAAAGCCAAGGTACTGCGGCTTTCACTTGAAGTAGCCAATACGGCTTCGGTGGCTTCTATAGGCATTGTCGCCCATGAAGTAGGCCACGCCGTTCAGGATAAAGAACTGTATGCTTTTTTGAAAATCCGTAACGCCCTTTTCCCGGTTGCCAACTTTGGCAGCCAGTTCGGCTTTATTATGGTGCTGGTGGGTCTTTTTCTGTATGGCTTCTCTTTGTCATTCGGTCTTTCGGTGGCTTGGGCGGGGGTAGCTTTATTTGCGGTGGCGGTAATATTCTCGCTCATTACCCTGCCGGTGGAGTTCAACGCTTCCAGCCGGGCCATGGCTATGCTTAGCGGCGGTTCACTGGTTTCGGTGCAGGAATCAGCCGGGGTCAAAGCGGTGCTGGGTGCGGCTGCCCTTACCTATGTGGCGGCTTTGCTGCAGGCGGTCGGCCAGTTGCTTTATTTTGTACTTATGCTGGTGGGATTCGGGCGGAGAGACTAAAATATTTAATTCACCGCTTATCCATTTAAATATAAAAGCCCCGCCGGAAGCGGGGCTTTTTCTTGTCAAGCCAAGGGTGATAAACGTATAATCACATCAGTAGTCTTAGGGGGTAGCTAATGAAACAGCCGCAAGACCTGCGCAGTTTTGATAGCCTGCGGGAAATTCTGGGTATACTTCGCAGCCCGGAGGGATGTCCCTGGGACAGGGCTCAGACCCATAAATCCATGCGGGACAGCCTTCTTGAAGAAACCTATGAAGTGCTGGAAGCTCTGGACGCAGATGACAAGGATCGTTTTTGCGGTGAACTGGGAGACCTGCTTCTCCAGATAGTATTCCATGCCGAAATGGGCAGTGAAGCCAAAGAGTTTGATATGGGTGACGTGATAGAGGCTATAAACACCAAGCTAATCCGCCGCCATCCCCATGTATTCGGGGAGACCAAGCTTTCGTCCTCGGCAGAGGTTTTGCACAACTGGGAAGAGATAAAAAAGACCGAGCGCGGCCATGACAAACCCATGCTTTCCGGGGTACCCAAACAGTTACCGGCCCTTAGTTACAGTCAGGAAATACAGGGACGGGTGGCCAGAGTGGGTTTTGATTGGAAAGAAGACGAAGGGGTGCTGGAAAAGCTGGCTGAAGAAGTGGCTGAGTACAGTTCTGCCCCAAACGCCCTTGAAAAAGAAAAAGAATTTGGGGATATACTCTTTACACTGGCCAATTACGCCCGCAGGCAGGGAATAGACCTTGAGTCTGCCCTCAGAGGGGCAAACAGGCGTTTTTACAGCCGTTTTGAACACATGGAAGAGCTTTGCCGCAAAACAGGCAGGGATATTGCCAAGATGAGTTTTGCTGAACAGAATGAACTCTGGCAGGCGGCTAAAAGGAAAGAAAACGGAGAATAAGCAAATTAGAATGGTCGGGGCGAGAAGATTCGAACTTCCGGCCTCAGCGTCCCGAACGCTGCGCGCTAACCAGGCTGCGCTACGCCCCGCCAGATTTACTATTATAGAGACAATTGCTAATAAGGGCAACTTGAAGCTAAAGCAAGCAGGGGTTGGATGAAATGAAATATTGCGTACTTATTACTGATGGTGCCTCCGGCTGGGGGCTAAAAGAACAGGGCGGTAAAACTGCACTGGAACTGGCTCACACCCCCAATCTGGATAAGATGGCCCGAAACGGTTTTATGGGATTAAGCGCCAATGTGCCCCCCGGCATGGAGCCCTCATCTGCCTGTGCCTGCATGTCCCTGCTGGGGTATGACCCCGAAATTTATTATAAAGGGCGGGCGGCTATTGAGGCTGTCAGCATGGGGGTAAGTGTTGCCCCTGACGAAGTTATTTTCCGCTGTAATCTGGTATCTATAATAGACGGCAAAATGGCCAGTTACTCAGCCGGGCATATTTCCAGCCAAGAAGCCTCCGAACTGCTGGACGCAGTGTCTAAGCAGCTTGGCAGTGAACGGGTAAAGTTTTACCCTGGGGTAAATTACCGTCATCTGCTTAAACTAAAGGGTATGGGCAATACGGCGAACGCACTCTGTACCCCTCCCCACGATATTTCCGACCGGGAGGTATCTCCTTATCTGCCGCAGGGTGAGGGAAGCCTTATCTTAAACCAGCTTATCAGCTCCTCCCAGCAGATACTCAGGGATCACCCGCTAAACCTTCACCGCCAGAGTCAGGGTAAACTGCCGGCCAATTCCATCTGGCTGTTCTGGGGCAGCGGTCCCATTCCGCCCATGCCCTCTTTTAAAAAAGCTTACGGGCTGGATGCCGCTCTAACCTCAGGCGTAGACCTGCTGCGGGGTTTGGGGCTGATGATGGATATGAAAATACTGGAACTACACGGCATAACCGACGGGTTGAATAATGATTTTTCAGGGCAGATGCAGGGCGGTCTTTCTGCCCTGCGGGATAATGATATGGCGGTAATTCATGTAGAAGCACCGGATGAAGCCGGCCATGCCGGCAGTCTTTCGGATAAAGTAAAGGCGATAGAGCTTATTGATGAGTTTATGGTGAGTAAACTTCTTTCGTACCCGGAAGATATTCGGGTGCTTGTTATGCCTGACCATCCCACCCCCATCAAGCTTAAAACCCATGTGGCAGAGCCTGTACCCTTCCTGATGTGGGGCAAGGGTTTTTCAGCTAACGGAGTATCACGTTTTACAGAGAAAGAAGCCCTTAAAACAGGTATAATATTTGAAAAGGGCTGCACCCTGATGCAGGCTTTTCTTAAATAGATTTATTTAGAGGTAGATAAAATATGCCCAGAGAAGATGACAGATACCGAAACGCCATGTACGGGGGGCATCCCCCGGCCTGTACCTGTGTGGATTGTACCCGCAGGCGGCTGGCAGGAAATACCCGCCGAAAAAGCGTGGAACGCAGCCTTTTCACCTGGATTATAGTAGGTGCGGTAGTTTTGGTGATAATTATGTTTGTACTGTGGTGGGGTAGCAGACCCTAAGTCTTTTATTTTCAGGCTAAAGGTTTATAATAGATGGCAAAATCCGGCTTTCCCGCCGGTGCAGGTCTATTAAAACAAACAGGCAAAATATAAACAGAATGTTTGGGGTTTAGTATGGCAGTTGTAGTTCATAAATACGGCGGCACTTCGGTTGGTGATGCCGAAAGGATTAAACACGTAGCCAAGCGGATTATTGCCGCCCGCCAGAAGGGCAATGATGTGGTGGCGGTGGTTTCGGCCATGGGAGATACTACCGATGACCTGATTGAGCTTGCCCACAAGCTCAATGATTGTCCCGAACCGCGTGAGATGGATGTTTTGCTCTCTACCGGTGAAATAGTTTCCAGCACCCTGCTGGCTATGGCACTTAAAAATATGGGTCAGGATGCTATCAGCCTTTCCGGCCAGCAGGCAGGCATTCGGACGGACTCGGTCCATTCCAAAGCGCGTATCACCGGCATTGATCCCAAACGTATCCATGACGAACTGGATAAAGGCAGGGTAGTAATTGTGGCCGGTTTTCAGGGTATTTCAGACTGCCAGGATGTTACCACTCTGGGGCGGGGCGGTTCCGATACCACAGCGGTTGCATTGGCGGCCAGTTTGGGAGCTTCCATATGCGAACGTTATACAGACGTGGACGGCGTTTATACCGCTGACCCCCGCCTGATACCGGACGCCCGGCGGCTTTCGGAAATAAGTTATGAAGAAATGCTGGAACTCTCGTCTTACGGGGCAAAGATAATGCACCCGCGGGCGGTGGAAATAGGCCAAGTGTACAATATACCCATTCTGGTGGCTTCCAGTTTTAATGAAAATCCCGGCACACTTATACATGGAGGGGAAAAGATGGAAATACGAAACAGGGTCAGCGGAATAGCCCATGATTTTGAGGTAGCCAAGATAACCATTTTAGGAGTGCCTGACAAGCCGGGCATAGCGGCAGGTCTCTTTGCCCCGCTGGCAAAGGCCGGGGTTAGCGTGGATACCATCGTCCAGAACTCCAGCCAGGACCATATCACAGACCTGACCTTTACGGTAACCAAGTCAGATTTGGGCAAGGCACTGGAGGTTATAGGCCCCATTGCCAAGGAACTTCAGGCCAGAGAAGTGCTGAGTGATTCCAAAATAGGCAAAGTCAGCATTATCGGCACCGGCATGCTGAATGCCCCCGGTTATGCCGCCCGTATGTTCAAGGCTCTTTCAGATGCCGGCATAAATATTTTGCTCATTTCCACTTCGGAAATACGCATAACCTGCATTATAGAAGAAGACAAGGTAAAAGATGCGGTCAGAGCCATACACAAGGCCTTTGAGATGGAAAAAGACTAGGGTTTTTTAGCGGTATAGTGTTTGGTTTAAATTGTATATAAAAAGAGAGTGGCTGCTTTAGGCAGCCACTACTTCTTTGATTTCGGGTATCTCGCGCTTCAGGATACGCTCAATGCCATTTTTCAGGGTCATTGTAGACATGGGGCAGCCGGCACAAGCGCCAACCAGTTTTACTTTTACTACTCCGTCCACAACATCTACCAGTTCAACATTGCCGCCGTCGGCTTCCAGGGCCGGTCTGATTTTATCCAGAACGGCTTCTACTTTTTCCAGCATCAGTAGCTCCTTCCAGTAGTTAAAAATTATTAAAACACCTATAAATTACAGTACCATAGCCTAGAAATGGTGTCAATTTGCCCCCGGGCTAAGCGAATTTTTAAGCTAATTGGAGTATAATAACCAAATAAATGGTTTCTCATACTTGTAGACGGGTTTAGCATACAGTAAAATAACTACTCGTTTAGCAAATAACTAAAAATGAGGAATCTATGGCATATCAAGAAGAGGAACAGCTAAGACTCAAGCGCCAGAGCAGTAAACAGGCTGTAGATTTAGCCATGGAAGGACGCTGGCAAGAGGCGGTGGAGGTTAATAGAAAAATTGTTGACCAGTTCCCGAATGATGTAGAAGCCTTTAACCGTCTGGGGCGTGCCTATCTGGAGCTGGCTATTTATCCGGAAGCTATTGCTGCCTACACCCGTGCCAAAGAAATAGATCCTTATAATGTAATAGCTGAAAAAAATCTGCACCGGCTGGAAGTGCTCAGCAAGGAACGCACCGCGGCCGGGCCGGTTATTCACCGTGTTCAGCCTCAGGATTTCCTGGAGGAAATAGGCAAAGCCGGGGTGATAAACCTGACCCGCCTGGCTCCCAAAGGGGTACTGGCCAGAATTGTAGCCGGTGACCAGCTTTGTCTGCGGATAGACGGTATGAATCTGTGGGTGGAAAACTGCGGCGGGGAAGTGCTGGGGATGGTGGATATACCTACTTCCAAGCGGCTTATAAAACTGATGAAGGGCGGCAACAAATATTCTGCCACCGTTATCAGTTCCAATGAAGAAAAACTGGTGGTGATTATACGTGAAACCTTCCAGCACCCCTCACAGATGGGTATACCTTCATTCTCTTCCAGAGGGATTTCCAAGAGTTCTGTCAGCACCGAGCCTGATGAGAGTGACAAAGAAGAAGGCGGATACGAGATAGAAGTAGATGAAACCGAACTGATGGCAGAAGAAGCTGAGGCTGAAAGCCAGACATATACTGATGATGAAAACGAGGGTGATCTGGAGGTTTAGAATATGGTAACAGGTAATACCAGGCCGATAAATATAGAAGATGAAATGAAGGGCTCATACCTTGATTACGCTATGAGTGTAATCGTCTCGCGTGCCCTGCCGGATGTGCGTGACGGGCTTAAGCCGGTACAGCGGCGCATCCTCTATGCCATGAATGACCTGGGTATGAAACACAATACCCCCTATAAAAAGAGTGCCCGTATCGTGGGTGAAGTTTTAGGTAAATACCATCCCCACGGTGACTCTTCTGTTTATGACGCCATGGTACGCATGGCCCAGCCCTTTTCTTATCGTTACCCGCTGGTGGACGGTCAGGGTAACTTTGGCAGTGTGGACAACGACCCCGCGGCTGCCATGCGTTATACCGAAGCCCGTTTGGCTCAGATAGCCGAACATCTGCTGGCAGATATAGACAAAAATACCGTAGACTTCATGCCCAACTTTGATTCCTCGCTGGAAGAGCCTACTGTTCTGCCGGCCCGCATACCTAACTTGCTCATGAACGGCAGTTCGGGTATTGCGGTGGGTATGGCTACCAATATACCTCCCCACAATCTGGCCGAACTCTGCCAGGCTATTTGTTACCTGATAGATAACCCTGATTGCGGGGTGGACGAACTGATGCAGTTTGTTTCCGGTCCGGACTTTCCTACCGGCGGTACTATACTGGGTACTGATGGCATAAAGAGTGCCTATGCTACCGGTAAAGGCAAGATTGTTATCCAGGCCAAAGCCCATATTGGCGAAGTGGAAACCCGCAAGGCTATATTTGTTACCGAGATTCCTTATCAGGTAAACAAGGCCGAACTGGTGGCTAAGATTGCCGAACTGGTCAAGGAACGCAAAGTGACCGGTATTTCCGACCTGCGTGACGAATCTGACCGCCAGGGCATGCGGGTAGTTATTGAACTAAAGAGGGATGCCGAACCCCAGCAGGTTTTAAACAGCCTTTACAAACATACCAATATGCGCACCTCTTTCTTTGTAAATATGCTGGCGTTGGTAGACGGACAGCCGCAGGTTCTCAGCCTGAAAGAAGTACTTAAAAACTTCATAGATTTCCGCCATCTTATTATCACCCGCCGAAGCCAGTTTGAACTTAAAGCCGCCAAAGACCGTGCCCACATATTGGAAGGTCTTAAAAAAGCGCTGGATTTTATTGATCGTATCATCGCCATTATCCGCGGCTCCGAAAACGGTGATGCCGCCCGTAAAAACCTGATAGCCGAATTTGATTTCTCGGTAGTACAGGCCCAGGCTATTCTGGATTTGCAGCTTCGCCGTCTGGCCAATCTGGAACGCCAGAAGATACTGGATGAATATGCCGAACTTATGAAACGGATAGGTTATCTGGAAGACCTGCTGTCTCACCCTGAAAAGATTTATGCTCTGGTGAAGGAAGATGCCAAAGACCTTAAATCCAGCTATGGCCAACCCCGTGCCACCGAGATTTCTAACCAAGGTGTTATAGAATTCCGGGTGGAAGACCTGGTGCCTCATATGGATGTTATAGTTACCCTAAGTGAGCGCGGCTTTATCAAACGGGTACCGGCTAATGTATTCCGTCTGCAGCATCGCGGCGGTACCGGCATAATGGGTATGCCCACCCGCGAAGCAGACGCTGTCCGGTTCCTGTCGGTTTCGGATACCCATGATACCCTGCTCTTCTTTACCAACCGGGGCAAGGTATTCAGCCTGCGCTGTTTTGATATACCTGATGATTCCTCCCGTATCGCCAAGGGTACAGCTATCGTAAACCTGATACCTGTTACCCAGGATGAACGGATAACCGCCATACTGGATTTGAAAAGCTTCCCGGCAGACCATTTCCTGCTGATGGCTACCAATAAAGGTGAAATCAAGAAAACCTCCCTGCAGGAGTTTACAGCCGTCCGTTCCTCCGGCCTGATAGCCATGGATCTGACTGCTTCTGATGAACTGGTAGCGGCGGTAGAGACCATAGAAGAAAAAGATATTCTGCTGGCTACCCGTCTGGGTCAATCCATCCGCTTCCCGGTGAGTGAACTCCGCACCAGTCTCAGGGCTTCCGGCGGTGTCAAGGCTATAGTCCTCTCCATGGAGGACGAAGTGGTCAGCATGGACGTTGCCCAAGAGGGAACGATGGTAATAACCGTAACCGAAAACGGTGCCGGCAAGCTGACTGCCATAGAGGAATATCCCCAGCAGCACCGGGCTGGCAGCGGGGTTATAAACTTCAAGGTAGTAGATAAAACCGGTGAAGTGGTTGCCTCCAAGGTAGTCAGTGTAACTGACCAGATGATGCTTATTTCAGCCGATGGCATGGTTACCCGTACCCAGGTCAAGGAAGAAGACCCCTCACATGGCATACCCATCATGGGCAGAGCCACTCAGGGTGTGAGGGTAATGCGTCTTGAAGAAGGCGACAGAGTGGTTGCGGTAGCTACTTTTTAGCTGAAGTCTTTTGGTTAAAAATAAAAGGGGGGCTTTTTTAAGCCCCCCTTTTTATTCGGATTTCAAACAGCAGGTTTATTTTCTATGCAGACGGTCGGCACATTCCGTTACCGCTTTTTCCAGCCCGCAGGCATGGCATTTGCCTTCACGGCAGTCAGGAGTATCCTGCTCTTCCAGCGAGCGGGTATATTCCCTTTTCAGAAATTCGGCGCTTACCCCCGTATTTATATGATTCCAGGGCAAAGTCTCATCTAATGAACGTTTGCGGTGGGCATAGAATGAGGGGTTTAAGCCGCATTCGTCAAAAGCCTCCTGCCAGAGAGAAAAATTGAAACATTCACTCCAGGCATCAAATTTGGCACCCTTTTGCCAAGCGGTGTATATCACTTTGCCCAGACGGCGGTCTCCTCTGGAAAATACCGCTTCCAGCAGGCTCATTCTGGTATCAGACCAGGAAAGCTTTATCCCCCAGCGTTTCAGCCCCTGCCTGACTATATCTGCCCTTCGGTAGAGAGATTCCTCGTCCAGCTGGGCTTCCCACTGGAAAGGGGTATGGGCTTTGGGTACATATGATGCCAGACTCAGGCGTATCTGGGGGCGGCGTCCGGGAGCGATTCGGGACAGGGCGTTTACCTTGCCCACCATCTGGCAGATAGCGGCTGCATCTTCGTCAGTTTCGGTCGGCAGTCCTATCATGAAATACATCTTAAAGCTGGTCCAGCCGCTTTCAAAGGCAGTTCGGGCAGTAGCGCACAACTCTTCTTCAGAGGTAAGTTTGTTTATAACCCTCTGCAGACGCGGGCTGGCTGCTTCCGGGGCAAAGGTTAAGCCGCTTTTTCGGGCACCTGCCAGAACATTTACCAAACTGACCGAATCCGGGGTCAGGCGTAAACTGGGCAGTGACAGGGCAAGGTGTTTGTCTGCGTATTTTTCAGCCAGAGTTTTTACCAAACCTTCTATACCCGGATAATCCGAACAGCTTAGCGAAAGCAGGGAAATTTCATCATAACCGCAGTTGTCCATTATGCCTTCAACTGCAGTTATAACCTCTTCCGCCGGGCGCACCCTGACCGGACGGTACAGAATGCCGGCCGAACAAAAACGACAGCCCCTGCTGCAACCCCGGCTTATCTCCACTGCCCCCCTGTCCTGCACCACCTCTATATAGGGTACTACCGGTTTGACGGTTGGCGGCGGCAAAGTGGGCAAAATTCGGCGGTTCACCACCGAAGGCGCTTCAGGTACGGTTGGGGTGATGGATTTTAAAGTTCCGTCAGGGTTATATTCAGCCTGATACAGGCTTGGTACATAAATTCCGGGGATTTTGGCCAGCTCCCTCAGAAGCTGTGGTTTGGAAAGAGTGCGTTTTTTAGCATCAATAAAGCCTTTACACAGGTCTTCCATTGCCTCTTCGGCATCGCCTATTACAAAAGCATCTATAAAATCTGCCAAAGGTTCAGGGTTCAGGCTGCAGCTTCCCCCGGCAATTACCAGCGGGAAATTCCCTCCCCTTTCGGCTCCCAGTATGGGTATGCCGGCCAGAGACAGCATATTCAGTATATTGGTATAGGTAAGTTCATATCCCAGTGAAAAGCCCAGAATATCAAATTCTTTTAATGGGTGGCCGCTTTCCAGACTGGCAAAAGGCAGGTTGTGCTCACGGATAAGGTTTTCCATATCCAGCCAGGGGGCAAATACCCTTTCGGCCAGTATACTGGGGTTGCGGTTTAAAATATCGTAAAGCAGGGGTATGGCCAGGTTGGACATGCCTATTTCATATGTATCTGGAAAGCTCAGGGCAACCTTCAGGGGGATATCAGCCCATTCTTTGCAAACGGAATTCCATTCCCCGCCGGTATAACGGCCGGGCTTTTCAACCTGATGGAGAATATGTTCGGGATAGTTCAAAAGCGTTCCTCTCTGGGACTAATTCTGGTAAAAACAATAAACTGTGTTTCGGGTTTATTCCAGCTTGAAAAGCAGGTCATCGCCGGCGGCTATGACGGGTATGCCGGTTTCACTTGCCAGCTGTGCCGCCATTTTAGCCGGGTCTGCCCGGTAAAGCTGCAGACCAAAGTGGGTAAGTATAGCCGTTTTGGGTTTAGCCGCGGTAATAAGTTTGGCGGCATCCGGTATGCTCAAATGATAAATACGTTCTATAGCTTCCTTCAGGACTACGTTTATTATAAGGACATCGCAACCTGCGTAAACCTGCGGCATCTCCTCAAAATAACGGGTATCGCTTACGTAACCTATGCGGTGGCTGGAAGATTCAAAGATAAATCCGTAGGTTTCCACTGGGTGCTGATGACGCCGGGTGGTGAAAACCTTTATCCCGTCCAGATTGTATTCACGGCCTTCTTCAAGCATGGTCAGGTCATTTAAAAACGGCTTCAGATAAGAGTATATAACCGGCTCATTATCAAACGCGTCTTTAGGGGCCAGAAAATGGCCGTGTTTCTTAAACCCTCCCTGGGTCATGGCTTCTATCATTACGTTCACATCGCCGGAGTGGTCAAGGTGGCGGTGAGACAAAAGAATAGCACTCAGTTTTTCCGGGTCTAAGCCCAAGCGGCATACCTGCACAATACTGCCCGGACCGGGGTCAATCAGGAAACGCTTGCCGTCAAGGTTTAGCCAGATTCCGCCCGAAGCCAGTATCTGGCGGCTGACCATAAATCTGGCACCGCCGGTACCCAGAAAAGTTAGGCTGTTTGTTTCTTCGGTGTAGTTCATATCAGACACTTAGTATAGACATTATTTATCCAAATGCCAATTTATAAAATATTTAGACCTGCTTTGGGCACTAGTTATAAAAGCTTGTGTAGAAAGTGTGGGGCTATGTGTTAGAATATTGCATCCCTGATTTTCCCCGAATAAGGAGAGGGCTTTGGAAGAATTAGGCTCCAGCTTTGGGTTGGACTTAATCATTGTGCTGGTGGCGGCTGTTCTGGCCGGGTTACTTGCACGCCGCTTCAAACTGCCCCTTTTATTGGGGTATCTGGGGGCGGGTATAGCCATAGGCCCAAACGGTTTCGGGCTGGTACAGTCTCCGGGCGTAATTGAATCTATGGCTACAGTCGGGGTAATTCTGCTCCTTTTTACACTGGGGCTGGATTTTTCACTGGATGAACTCAAACGGGTAGGACGGGTGGCGGTACTGGGCGGTCTTATCCAGATAATTGTGACTGCCGGATTTGGCTTTTTGCTGGGCAGAAGTCTGGGCTGGGATATAAATGCCTCTATCTTCTTCGGGTTTATGGTCTCACTTTCCTCTACCCTGATAGTCCTTAAGATACTTATGGACAGGGGCGAAATGGAAGCCCCTCACGGGCGGGTGATGCTGGGTATTTTACTGGTGCAGGATATTTGCCTTATTCCCCTGATGATTATTTTACCGGCTTTGGGGGGTGACGGCGGGGATATCGGCTTTACCATGGGCATTGCCTTTGCCAAAGCCACAGCCTTTATTCTGGCTATGTTTGCACTGGGTTTCTGGGTTTTCCCCCGTTTGCTGGGGAGAGTGGCTTCTCATTCCCACGAGCTTTTTTTGCTGTCCGTTATCACCTTGTCTCTGGGGGCGGCCATGGGGGCAACTGCGCTGGGGCTTTCACCGGCGGTAGGTGCTTTTATAGCCGGACTTCTTATAGGACAGTCCATGTATGCAAAGCAGGCATTGGCAGATATAATCCCCCTGCGGGATATTTTCGGGGCTTTGTTCTTTGTTTCTCTGGGTATGCTGGCTAACCTGAACTTTGCGGTGGAAAACATGGGTTTGGTTCTGCTGGTAGTGGCCTTTCTGGTGGTTATCAAGAGTCTGGTGGCCGGGGTGGTGCCCTGGCTTTTCGGCTATACCTTCCAGACGTCTTTTACTACCGGTATCGGCCTGATGCAGATAGGTGAATTCAGTTTTGTACTAGCCGGGGTAGGTCTGGCCGCATCGGTCATTACAGACAGCATTTACGCCATTACTATCAGCGCTGCGGTTATTACCATGATAATCACTCCTTTTGCCTTAAGTTTCAGCGGTGCGGCCTACCGGAAGGTCAGCCAGTGGCCACTAGCCAGCAAACTGGTCAGCCTGCGTACCTCCGGGCAGACGGAATATAAGGATTTGGATATTTCCAACCATGCGGTTATCTGTTCGCAAGGGGGTGTAGCCAAGACCCTGACCCGTGTGATGAGCCGCCGAAATTTCCCCTTTCTGGTTATAGATTTAGACCCCCAGACCATAGCTGAACTTCGCCGCCAGAAAGCTCCCGCCATATACGGTGATGCCGCCAATCCGGAAATACTCAAATTTGCCCGCTTGGATAAAGCCCGCCTGCTTATTTGTGCCATGCCCGGTTTTGCAGATACTGAACAGGTAGTCAAAAATGCCCGCAAGATAAATTCGCGGCTGGATATTGTAGCTAGAGTAACCAGTGACACGCAGGCGGAAAAACTTAAAAAAATGGGCGTTAGCGAGGTTGTCCAACCCGAATTTGAAGTAGGTCTGGAACTCTCCCGCCACGCCATGCACCGCTTCGGCATGACTACTATTGAAATCCAGTACATTTTGAACAGCCTGCGGAATATGGGCAAACCAGAGTAGCTTCAGGTACAGTCGAATATGCTATACTTTTAGCATCTTTTAAAGGGAAAAGCAGATGAAGAAATATAAAGCAGGGATTATAAACGTAACCGGTTATGCAGGGCTTGAGCTTGCCCGTATTCTGGAAAGCCACCCCTCGGTAGAGCTTTGTTCGGTAACCGGCAGGAGTCTGGCTGGTAAAAAACTTTCGGATGTATTTCCCTATCTGCATCGCCTTGATTTGCCTATTACTGAAAATCTGGAAGGGCAAGTGGATGTTGCCTTTCTGGCTCTGCCTCACAAAGAAGGGGCAGCTTTAGTACCCGCTTTGCTGGAAAAAGGTATGCGGGTAATAGATATCAGCGCCGATTTTCGTTTGAAAGACCCGGCTCTGTATCAGGCATGGTACGGATTTGAACATCCCTGCCCGGGGCTCTTGGAGGAAGCGGTGTATGGTCTGCCTGAGCTTAAGCGTAAGGATATTGCCGGCGCCCGTCTGGTGGCAAATCCGGGCTGTTACCCTACCTCAGCCATACTTGGGCTTGTCCCGGCTTTTAAAAGTGACCTGATAGAGCCAAGTGCCATTATAGATGCCAAGTCCGGGCTTTCCGGTTCGGGGCGAACACCCACTGTAAAAACCATATTTTGCGAGGCTGACGAAGATGTTTGTGCCTATTCCATCGGCACTCACCGTCATCAGCCGGAGATAGTTCAGGAGCTTTGCCGCGCCAGCGGAGGGGTAATCCCGCGGGTTACTTTCTGCCCTCATCTGGTACCCATGAGCCGAGGTATACTCTCAACTGCCTATGCGCGTTTGAAACAGCCGGTTACAGACGAAGAAGTCAAAGAGATTTACCGACAGTTTTATAAAGATGAACCTTTTGTAAAAGTAACTGCCGAACCACCCCACACCCGTTATACCCGGGGTACTAATATGTGCTTTATATATCCGGTGGTGGATGCCCTGAATGAACAGTTGATAGTCATAAGCTGCATAGATAATCTGGTAAAGGGTGCGGCGGGGCAGGCCGTACAGGATATGAATATTATGCTGGGTCTGGCTGAAACGGAAGGCCTTGAAGCTATGGCCACCCTGCCTTAGCTTTAGTTTGCCAGCCACTTGCAGTTTTGCTATACTAATTACCCTGTGTGCCCCCATCGTCTAGAGGCCCAGGACAGCGGCCTTTCACGCCGTCAACAGGGGTTCGAATCCCCTTGGGGGTACCAATTTACCTTCTGGTTTTTCTGATATTTAGCTGCTCTGGCTAAATATTATCTATTTTTCAGCTATCCTTCTTAACCGGGTGGTATAATATATATCCGACAGTCCTTACAGGAGGTAACCGATATGCTGGAATACTTTCGTACCCACGTCATAGCCTATACCATTGTTCTTCTGGTGTGTTTCTTTATCATGCTGGCAGGTATATTATACTGGCCGCTCTTTATTGCGGGCGGGATACTTTTTATGGGCCTGTTTCTGCTCGGGTTTAAACTTATCCGCGAACCCGAAGAATACGAAGAAGAAGTAACAATTAAACCTGTCCAAAAAGACTAGTGTCCCCTTAATGAAACGGAGGCTTTGAGAAATGGGAGTAAAACAGCTGGGTGAAACCTACAAGTGCGATATATGCGGCAATATTGTTCGGGTTATAAAAGTTGGCGGCGGTACGCTGGTCTGCTGCGGGCAGGATATGAAACGGATTGAAGATTCGTATAAAGCACCCATAAATCTGCCTGATTCCAGTGGTGAATAGCTACAGATTTTTATTTTCCGATTAAGTTTTCAAGCGGGACAGCGGGGTTTTGGTAAACTTCTGCAGGTTAGCCAAAAACGGCAGGCAATAATGAATAAATCCTGCTGTCCGGACCAAGGGGATTTAATTTTTCTGTTTAGTGTATAAGCTTAAGGTTTGGCAGTGGTTATTCAGTCTGAAGCAGATTGAATTTTGTGGCTTCATCAAAACGGCGGACAGCTTTTGCGCCCAGTATTTCATACATAACCGCTTCACCTACAATCCAAGTATTAACCCCTGGCCTCAGGCAACCGGTGGTGGTTTTACCCATTCGGCCTAAAGCGGCATGGATATGCAGTTTGGGTGTACCGTCTTCACCAGGTGCTATTATACCCACCCCGGCTACTTCGTGTGCTCCGTCCAGCGGTATCAGGACAGGCTCAGGCGGATACTCACGGCTCTGGCGCGGCCCTACTACTACCTGCCCGCCCTCAATCCCGCCAATCAGTACCACCTGGGCATGGCTTATCTGCTGGGTGCGGGCAAAATCTTCCAGGCAGGTTGGCACTCTGTCGCCGTCTTCCAGCCGTATTATAAATACTCTTCCCAAACTTCCCTGACTGGCTTTCATTTTCTCTCTCCTTGAGTTATGTCTGTTAATAAAAAGACCGGCATAGTTTAGTATCTACACCGGTCCAGAAGTCATGCATGTAAAGCCTTTTGCTCTAGCTCCAGGAATTACCGTTTATAATCCAGCCGCCGGGGCTGAAGGTCATGGACAAGTCTTTGATGAATGAGCTGTAATGGGATATCTTTACCACATACGTTCCGCTTATCTGGGCCTGGAAAGCAAAGACATGCTCCGGAGTCAGCCAGTAGTCTCCAAACCAGTTGTCAATATATTCTCCGTCCGGACTAAATACCTCTACCCTCCACAAATGGCTGGAGTCAGAAAGGTTAAAGACACCGGTCAGGCCGGAATTTATGACTATATACTGCCCTGCTATCAGGTTTTTACTCCAGCTTATCCAAGTTGAGTCACCGATGCGGTTGGGCAGTACCATAGATGTTGACTGGATAATGGGGGCAAAATTGGCGGTTAAGGTGTAGTTTTTGTCCATGGTAATATTTATGGTGGCTGAGATATTAGTTAAGTCTCCTGTCCAACCTACAAACTGGTATCCGGGTGCAGCCTGAGCAGTCAGAGTGACGGTAGCCCCGTAATCAAAGTACTCTGTAGCCGGGCTGACAATGCCGGCTGAGGTAGGGGTAAGATTAACTGTAAGCAGTAGCAGAGGTACAAAATTGGCTACGATGTTTTTATCGGTATCCATAGTAATACTGACAGAGGGGTTGGTACCGCTTACGTCCCCGCTCCAGTAATCAAAACGGTAACCCGGCATGGGAGAGGTGGTAAGGCTAAGGATAGTGCCGGCATCAAAATCTCCGCTTATGGTACTAAGGCTACCGCCTGACTGGGGAGCGGTGCTGATATTCAGGTGGTGTTGCCTTATAAATGTAGCCGTTACAGATTTAGATGAATTCATACTCAGGCTGACAGATGGGTCTGTGCCGCTGGCATCCCCGCCCCAATAACCAAAGCGATATCCGTTGGCAGGCACAGCATTCAGGTCTACTCTTGAGCCGCCGCTGTAAGATGCTTGGTCAGGACTTAGATTGACTGTGCCGCCGCCGACAGGAGTTGTAGCAACATCTACAGAAAATCCCCAGGGCGGGAAATGTCCCGCCGCTAAACCCCAAGTGCCGAAAATCACTGCTATTATCAGCAGTGTGGTAAGGCTGATATTAAACCAGCCGGGCATTTTGAAGTGTTTTCTCTTCAGCTTGGTTTTGGCCTTTTTGCGCCGGTAAAAATAGTAGCCCGGTATTTTCTCCGATTGTGAAATCTCCGCCGGAGTTTCAGGTTCCAGC
>Ga0172380_10004330_pt1 | contig 18338 bp, 12 predicted proteins | sample Leawe162metaG_FD_119747 | JGI IMG/M metagenome (GOLD analysis project Ga0172380, IMG submission 119747) | Leachate microbial communities from a municipal landfill in Southern Ontario, Canada - Leachate well 162 metaG | ecosystem: Engineered > Solid waste > Landfill > Unclassified | place... | reverse complement strand
TCTGGCCGTGATTGGTCCTGTTAACATTGATAAATCTGTTGGGAATGGAGCTACCACAACATCATCAGCGTCTCCCTCGCTCGATCCATCATAAGGGATAAATGGGTCAGAGTAGGCTGGGTCAAATATTCCGGCATCTTCGTCATATGGGATATAGACACTTGCCGCATTTGCTACAGCCTTATCCCATTGAAAAGCTGCACTTATGATGGCTCCGTTCCACACTGGGTAAACAAGCAATACATACGGTTTCTTGCCTTTCATTTCGCTTACTTGTGGAGGGAATTCGCCACTCGATGAAACCGGCATTGGCGCTTCTTTTGAATTGCTCTTATAAGTTACCAACAACCCCGACTCTTTCAATTCAATCAACAACGAATCTGGGTCGGAACCGAATTTCAATTTAACATTCCAAATACTCTTGCCAATATCCGCTGCCGATACTCTTGCCGGTTTTGCCGTAGTAACATCTATCATAAAGCAACATGCACCATATCCAACCAGAGATGTTCCATTAGTATAGTCTGCAGTAATTGGAGTGCTCGTTCCATCAGATGTTGGGGGAGGAAAGGTAGATTTATCTTCAAGCTCAAGATCTATATATGTATCAATGTTGTTATCTTCTACGCCAATAGTTGATATATACTTTTTATTGTCTCCTCCTAAAGCGACATTCTTTTCTACATCTGCAGGTAATGATCCTTTAGCAGCTTTTGTTATTTCCCAATTAAATAATTCATAACCACCGGAAGTACCGTACCTTTCTTTTAATGCTTCTCTATTGTAAATACCATTAGAGCATAGTTTTTGTGTAGGTATAAAGATTCTTGGCATTAAGCTGTTGTTTGGGGTAATAAATCCAGAAGCTGCCTTATCCATATTTTCATCCCATACTTGTTGAGATACCAAATGTGGCTTACTAACAACATCTGAACATGGGTAGAAAAAGAACGAACGGTCTTGTTTTAGCCCATCGCCAGTTGCTATATATGGATCGTAAGTTGCATATTGCCCCTCTTGATATATAAAGAACCTACTCTCGCTATAAACAATTCGACTGTAAATATAACGATAAACAGAAGATGGGGCATCAAAAGTTATAGTTTGTGTTGAAATTTGGACTGAAGGATTTGACATATTTTACTCTTTTATAATGTTTAGTTTGTTTTTACAACACCCTGATCTACCAATGCCTGTTGACCCTGTGCGCTCTTCATAACATCCAGCGTTTTGGTGGCTATAACTTTTCCATCCAGTTCAAGAAGAGCCTGAATAGTAATGCGCTGAGGAGCAGGGGCATCAAGGCCGCTCGGATGGGCAGGATTCGAAGACGAGCGACTAATATCGGCAGGAAGGTTTCTCTCGCCGTATCCGCGTATCTGTGTTGGACCCATAAATCCAGCATTTTCCTTCTCTTGTCTTTTCCTATCTGAATCCATGCCCATAGCCATTTGACCAATAGTCCATGCGAACGGCTTACTTACATTCTGCTGCTTGGACCTTGCCTTGTTACGCTCTTCTTCAACAGCTTTTGCCACAGAATCTTCATTCACATGACTTAAATCGGGCATTCCACCATTACCCTTTACGGGCATTGCGGATGGTTTTAGTGCGCTATTATTTCTTACCACGCCTATCGTTGGGTTTACAACTGGCTGACCTTTCCCAGGAACACCCGGCGAACCTGGACCAGCGCCGGCCTTAATAGCCTCCAAAATAGCCATCAATAATTTTTCCGCATTATGGTCGTGAGTAAATAGAGAGCCTTTCTTTGTTGCCGCCCTACCCATTGTTTCAGTCCATTCAGCGGTTATTTCAGTTGGTTTCAATAATGGATTAATATTGCCCTTCAACCCCGCTCCTGCCGCTTGCAATAAAGCCCCTGTACGGCCCGTATTGGTTATCCCGTCACCTTTCTCACCATATAACCCCGAAGCCGTCTTAAATCGCGTTGCAGAGCGTCCCATGAGCCTTGCATCGGAGGTGGCAAACTTCTGGCCGGGTCTTGACGCCCTAATTGCTCCGAAAGCGTTAGCAATCAACTTGTCAAATGCGCTTCTCTGCATACCCATGGCCTTACGCTGAATATTTACTTCTTGATTTGCAATTTCAATCTTTGTTTCATAAATAGACCTTTCAAGACTTGCCCTACTAACAGCGTCATCACCGGCGGCGGCATATTGGGCCTCTAATTGGCGTAATTGAGTTTCCGAATTCTTTAGGGATTGACCTTCCAACTGCAATTGCTTTTTCTGAATAGCGAATATCTGAGCAAAGTTTCCACCCGTTTCAGATAAGAAACCCTGTAAATTCTGTAAGTAACCTTGCTGTTTATCAATCAAGGTCTGTTTTTCAGATGCTTCCTTTTTGGCCAACCCAACAACATCGTTCTTAAACTTCACTTCTGCCTGAGCCTTCTGTTGCATCAAGTTTGCAATCTGAAGTTGCTTTTGTGTGTCATCTATATTATTGTTGCTCTTTAGTTTTTCAATAGCCTCATCTATTTTGGCAACAGTCATATCAAATTCTCTGCCACTGGCCATGATACCAGAAGTCGTAACCTTGTTCATCTTATTAAAGTCGCCAGATGCGGAAGCCAATTCAATCAACGAACTTGCCGTATTTACCGCTACGCTTTCAATTTGGACCATCATATCTTCTTTAATGGTCCTTGCAACTTGGTTGGCAAATTCCTTATAAAGATTATATTGGTCCGATAGTTGTTTTGCTTGAAATGCTGCAAGTCCTTCCGAAGCAATATTTAGCTGTGATTGGGCCGCTTCAAGTTCCTTTGCTTTTAGCCCCTTTTCCTCTGGACTTTTGGCGTTGTCCATTTGATATTTAGCAACATTTACTTTATCTTGGTATCCCGCAATATCTTTTCTCATTTGCTCCGATCCGGCACCAAGGTTCTCTTTTATGATAGCTTCTTTTCTTGCAATTGTTTCTGTCATATTTGTTAAGCCATGACCAAATCCAGTCATGTATGGTTCAGATGCTTGCAAAACTTTAATTTGTCGCTCCATTTGCTGCTGTAATGCGCCAAAACCGAGCTTACTAATTTGATCGTGTAGTGCCTTAAAAGCCGCTTCTCCCAAGGCGAGAAACTCTGTGGTAAGTTTTGTGGTAAGTGTCTGTTGTAGCATTCCCACATCTATCTTACCATTTCCACCAACCGTATTTTGTATTTCACCCGCCTGTGTTATTATTTTTTGGATATCGTCTTCTTTCATCCCAGAGTCTTTTAGGGTTTTTTGAAATTGATAAGCGATGTCTCTATCTTTCTTTTGTACTTCTCTTAATTCGGTTTGCTTCCCAATATCTTTCGTACTTTCAATTTGTTTATCAATAGCAGCACTCTTTGCTAATATTGCCAACAAGCCCTGCTCTGCCGAATTTTGCATACTTTCCTTGCCACGAATTCTTTCCTCATCTGTTGAATTTTCGCCTTCCAGCGCTTTCCTTCCGTCTCCCATGCCTTGTAATGAAGCACTTACGATACTATCAAAAGAATTCGCATCCATAAAATTGGCCTTCTCTAACGGCTTTAATAGCGCTGGTAGGTTATTTAATTGTTTATTTGCGGAATACATTGCCCTATTGAAATTTTCCATTGAAGCTGCTACATTCTGAGAAGCCAACGCCTGAACATTCCCGGAAGACATTGTTGAAGATGTTAGGCCGAAGTTAATTTGCGCGTCTCTAATTTTAGACTGCAATGAATTCATAACAACTGAAGGAATCTTATCGAAATTGCCAACCATAGCCATCATACCATCATACAACTCTTTTACGGCCTTTAATTGTATATCTTTAGCAACTTGCATGGCAGACTCTAAATTTTCACCTTTTAGTGTTTTATTGTTAATCCTTATCTGAGCTTCTACAGTTGAAGATAATTTTTTATACTTCTTGTTGATACTTTCTATACCCTCAGACGCTAAAACATCTAAATTTTTACCCTTAGATGTCCCTGCTCTCCCCAATTGGCCGATAGTTGCAAGCGCTACGGCTTTATTTAAGTCATATAATTCATATGCAGAACTATTGGCGGCGGCTTTCAGTCCCTCCAATGCTCTTTGTAGTAGCAACCCCTCTTTTAACTCTGCCATGACAGTACTTTCTTGGGATTTTCTTAGTTCATCCATTACCTCTCTATATGAAGTTAGGCCAGTATAAAGACCTGTTAATATTCCACCTATCAACGCTCCTTTTGGTCCCAGCAACGCTCCAGTAGCCGCCCCTGTGGCTGCGCCAGCCGCCGTCCTTGCCCCAATTTCACCCCAAGCCGCTCTCTTTGCCTTCTTATTATCTCCCATAATACCGGACATGTTTTTTTGTTTTTTGAAATAATCTGAAGCAACTGATGCAACAATACCGGCCCCCGCTGCCGCAACACCACCAATACCTCTATCCTTCCAGTTCGCTGGCCCTCCTGAACTACCCTTTATCTTTTTAGTCAACCCTGTCGCCGGATTTCCACTTCCATTTGCCAAGGCGTTTCCACCACCCGCTTGGGTTACTTGTTGCTTTTTCATAATATCCTTAATGGTATTTACAGAAGCAAGAATTTTGAATGCAGACATAGATAGGGTTGTTAAGATGCCAACGCTTCTTAGTAATATAACTCCAAGGCCAATTATAGGAACTGAAACCAATTTTGTAATCCAGTTCTGACCTTTTTCAATACTAATATGAATACTTTTAAGGAAATTTAGCATTTTTGCATCGGAAGAACCATCTATCTCCGTGTCACTTAAAACTCCGGCCTTTTCCAATTCCATAGCCAATGTTATTTTACCATTTTTAGCTAATGCAAATATGGCGGCAGCTTTATCGTCTACCGTCGCCGTAATTGAAAGATCTGACTTCAATGTTGGAAGTTCTTTCATTAGTCCAACAAACTTTTCTAACATAGCCGTTTGATTTCCACCGTAAACTTCTCTCAACCTTTTACCAGCTTCGGTCATTTGATCTACTGAAATAACACCAGAGTTCATACCTATCGTCAAAACCGAAAAGAAAGCTCCCGCTTCTTCCTTTGTTACGCCCAAAGCATATCTCATTTCATTTAACTTTTCAGGACCACCAGGAAATATATTAACTGTTGATATTTTTTCCGTTTCAATCCTTAATTTGGCAAAAGATTCCAATAGAGGTTGAATTTCTCTTGTAATTTGTCCTATTGCCAAAGCTCCAACAGTTCCAGCAGCACCTTTTCCAATTACCCCGCTAAGTTTGCCACTTCCTTGTAGTTTGGCAATTACCTTATTTAAAGCAAGATTACCAGTATTAATGGCCTTTTGATTGGGCTGCTTTGGCTGTTTACCGCCGGGCTGACCTGGCATTGGCGGAATTGGCGGCGCCCCCGTAGGTGGAGGTACCCTTCCACTCCCACCAGCAGCAGGAACAGGGCCTTGTGGCCTTGCTGGTGCCCCTGTAGCCGGTACTTGCCTCATAGCGTTGCGAATAGCCGACGCCACGCCCGCCCCACCGCTTCCAATGGTAGGAGCCGTCAACTTAAACATTGCCTTAATACGACCCTCTAAGGCATTAATATCGCTAAAATCAACTTTAGGACTAATAACCTTAGTCTTGTTGATATTATCCATATTACGAGAGATTGACGCAAGCCTTTTATCTAATCTATCATATTGCTTTACCATCTTGCCAATATTTTGACTGAATCCACTTACCGTATCCGCTGACAAATACTTATCAAACTCTTTAACTCCGGCAGCAATATCTTTTACACTTGTTTTAGTAACCTTGACATGCTTGTTAATCTTATCAGTAACCGTTTCAACACTTTCTAATATCTTTTGTATCTTCTCTAATACCGCAGGGTCAAGATTAGCTCCGGGGACGATTCCGCCCCCGGCTGCTTTAATTTCCTGTCTTACATTCTGTGGCATCTATATCATTCGTCCTTATTTATGAACGCTTCTCTTTCAAATTCTTCCATTACGAGATTAACCAAGATATCGGAACACTTACCAACAAAGGCTAAAGACTTAGAATCAAGTGTTCCCTCCTTAGTTGTAGTTAAATTAATCTTTTTTCCGTCCTTGCCTTTTAAGCTCCAATCCTTTAGGTGCCAACTCAACAACAATTGACGAAATACTTCCTGATTTACAACAATCTTGGAATTCTTTTCGTCATATGCGGAACACTTTTGGCGATAAGCTGAAACATCTCCATAACCAGGACTTGTAAATTCAAACCATTCATTTGACACGCCATACATAGCCGCGAATTCTTTCAAGTCATCATTCAATTTTCCAGCAGGGAAATATCCGACAATCTTACCATTGGTCTTATCAAATAACACATCAACCGTAACCTTAATTTTGTCAGCACCATCAACGAAGAAAGATAGATTTGGTAAAACTTCTTCATTTACCTCACTATTTACCTTAACTTCGTTGCTAACAGTTTCATCTTTTTCAACTTCATTCTTGCCAGTCTCATTCTTATCAGTTTCGTTGCTCATATTATCTTTCCTTTTATGTTATCGCTATTACCGTGCCACTAGAACCAGATGTTGCTGCTGCTCCAGACTCAAAGGTGTGGCTAAATGTCCCCAAGTCTGTTGTGCCATTAAAATTATACCCAGAAGATACTGTATTTCCAGTTATAGTAAAATTCACACCCTTAATTGATATTGCCGCCAAAGGTTCAAGTTCATCATATGTCGTCACACTCAACTCAAATGTCCATAAACCAACCCTCATATATGTTGGTGCCACTTGAGCAACACTCATAACATCTACTTTGTTCGTATATACAGGAGTCACTGGCTGTTGCATACTCAATACCCAATCCCTTACTTCAACACCACTGGTTGAACTTCCAGAATACCAATATCCAAGAGGAATATCTCCGTCAACTTCCGTTCCATCTCTGTAATAAGCACCGCCACCAGCATCTGCAGCATCAGCATTGGCAGATACAAAAGACATATTACAACTAATTAAACCATTCGCAGAGCCAGATATCTCCAATGAAGTCCAATAACAATCTTCCATTAACCTCGGCGTATTAACACCATCCGAAATCTTCACATCAAACTGGAACCCTCTCCTTAACAATCCAGATAGAGTTACCGTGTCTAAAAAGTCCTCAGTTAAATCAAATGATAGATTCCCACCGTAAGCAGCCGTGCCACTTGCATGTACAATTCTTGATCTTGAATAATAGGTTGGCCCTGAAGTATCGGGAGGCGCCAAATCTAATGGCTCCAAATAGGACACCGCATTTGTACTATTAAACCCGCCAGAAGTCATCAGCACTTGCACTCCATTGATTAGTGCAAATCCGGCGAAGCCTTGTAATCTTGCGGTAGGCATAGCTTAATCCCTCGCAATCACAGTGCCGCGAGAAGCCCTTGAACCTCTTGGTCCAGCCACTCTCGTAGGATTCTTGTTAACAGACTTGCTATTCCTCTTAAGGGCATCATTCTCTTGTTTCATAATCATCCTTAAAGAAACGAAATCTTTGTATGGCAATTGCTTTATCTTGTCCTTATCCAGACCAAACTTTTCCCAAAAACTACTTAGCAAACAAAACATAGCTATAGCGTCACAGGCATTGTAAACACCGCCAGAAGTCGTAGAAAATAATATAGTAGACTGCTTGGTTATCATCGCCTCATCCTTGTCGGATAAGTTTATAATGTCCTGATATTTGTCTAACAATTCCGTTATTATTAAGGCATTGACATTTTTAACCCTGTTCCAACACTTCTCTGTGAGCCAACCATTCTCTCTTTCAACTGGGATGTCAATATTCCAGTCCAATAATAGTCGTTTCAATAAAAGTAAACCAAACATATTTCTTTCCGGCTCCATCACAAAGTCCCCGGCCATTTCATTCCATACCTTATGCCCAGAAATTTTAACTATCACATCGTTATCTTCTACGGTCATAATCTTAAATTTAGCCTTAACTATCTCCTCTCCGTCCTTCATGGGAAGCACAATTCCATTCAAATTGCCACACTTAACCGATACGATGGTTTCGTCTGATGAATTGATTAACTTCCACTCTTTAGCTATATTATCCATTGTACTCCAATACATCATTCATCTTGTCTATTATTGACCTTGCAATGTTTGGCTGTAATTTCTTAAATGCGTTCCAACTTTCATCTGACAATATACCGTTAACATGTAGGAGTTTAAGTTTTATTGACTCTTCATCAAATGTCCATGACTTTATCAATTTCTTTACCTTTAACATATCCAACTTAAAGGTATCTACATAGTGAATTCTTTTTGTGGCATCCCATTCCGTTGCCAACTTTCTTAATTGAACCATTTCATCAAAGGTCCACATTCTGAAGGTTACTTTATAGGTTTCCGAATTCATCTCCTTTTCTTGAGCTATAATCCAACGCCCTCCTATCTGTTTAAGGGTCAAGTAAATGTCGAATGTTGAGTTTTCAGTGACCTCAAACTTACTTGGCGGCATCAAAGCTAAAGCATCTGGCCCTAACTTGGCTTTAGCATCCTCTGTCTTTGCTGGTGCCGACCCAAACGCTTCTACTTTCTTTCCCATTACATAATCTCCAAAAAATGGTTTATTTAAAACAAAAAGGGCACAAACTTAACCACACAATTTTTCTTTGTATATGGTTATATTTGTACCCTATATTTTTATATTTAGTGTCACAAATCTAATTGTGTGCTTCAACTATACTCAAATTTTTTAGCTTAACGACAACAAGTAAATTGTTTTGTTTAATGCTGTAATTACGCCGTCCAACAAATTCTTCAAGTCTCCGTCGCTCTCATTCAACTTCTCTTGGAAATCTATGAGCCAGTGACAATACTCGCCAATGTAGTCAAATACATTGATATCATCCAAGTTTTTCAATGATATTTCCTCGGTGACTTCTACCTTATTTCCTTCTACGACAACCCTGCCGTACTTACCCTGATAGGATTCAATGAACGAATCGACCAATTCCTCTATGTCATCCTCGGCTTCCTCAAAAGCCTTGTGTCTGGCGTAGCTCTTGGTCTGCCAATGCAATAGCTTCATTTGGGCGTTGAATAGAAAATATCTAACTAAAAATTCGTTCATTCCTCTATCCTCTCGGCGATTAAATGTATTGCAAGGTCACTGTATATATCATTTCCGACACTCGCTCTTCTATTGCCTTTTTTATTAAACTTTTTGGCAGAAGCGGTCTTCCCTTTAAGTAAATTGTCTATTATGCCGATATCTTCGTATAATGTCGCAGCCTCTTGTCTCTCAGCCTCACTTTTATTTTCCTTATTTATAAGAACTTTGTATCTTTCCATCTTTTCGCTTTTCATTTGTCTTAATTCTTCATCATGTTTCTTATTCTTGTTAATGTTCTTTCCAGGAGGTGTTTGTGAAAAATCCCTTAATCCTGGATTTTCTTCTTTTTGCTTTAATCTTTCTTTTATTTGCTGTGGTAGGTTTTCCTCGTCCGTATCCCACAATTTTTTCATTATTTCTTTAGCGTGTAGCGGAGACGGAGAACCATCAATGGCCTTCAAGTCTTCTTCTATATTTTTATCGCGATTGGCCCCTTCCCGTCTTTCATGTATTTTCCTACTTTCTGCTATTCTATCTTCTACTGGAACTGCATGGGAAATTTCATCGCCAGATAATATCAAAGATATTCCACTATCACCGTATAAAACCTTGAATTTCCCGCCATATGTATGTGAAATAACTTTGCCATTTTGTTTTTTACCATCTTTGTCAGTAAATACAACATCTGTTCCATTGGAAAATTTTCTCATGTCTTGAATTTTACTTTCCAATTCTTTATCTGTTAATCCGCCAGGTACGGTAACTAATAGATCGCCTTGCACTTCCTTTCTTATTTCGGCGGCTGCAGACATAGCCAAACCTTTTATTATTGAATTTTCTTCTTCAATAGTTTTGTCCATTCCGCTCCATTCGTTGGGTGGAGCGGTGGCCCTTTTTGCCTTTAATTTTTGTAATCTATCTCTCTTCGGCGAAATAGATGCGTCAGCCCGATTTCTTATCTCTTTGATTCTATTTTTTCTTTCAACGGGGATATTGCCAAATTCATTTCTATGGTGAATCATCTTCTTGTTTTCAATGTCATGGTGCGGAGCAATACCGGAAGGAACTGCTGGATATTTTGTCGGCGTTTTATTCGGTGTTGAATCTGGAATGATAGGAGAAGGTGAGACATCTTTTCTGTTTATTTCTTCATTCATTTCACTTGCGGCTTTATTGGAAATGTATTCAACAGATTCAGTTGAATGTAGTATTTGATTGTCAATTTTAAACAACTCATTATAATGGGTTGGATTTGCAGCTTCTTTTTCCCTATTTGCTTTAAGAGCTTTTAGAATATCCAAATAAGTCTTTAGAGATTTGTCGGCCTCATCCTTTATAGCATCTATCTTTTTCCTCTTTTCTTCCGGTAAATGCCCATATTCTATTTTATGATGTGGTAACTTTTCTTCTGGCTGTTTCTCGGGGGATGGAGTAACCGGCGTAACTTTATCTTTTGCCTCAAATTGTTTGGCTATTTCTTCCCATTTATTCGCAGCCGGTTTAACAAAATCGGCATAATATTTGTTTTTGAGCACCCTTTCTTCGAGGGTAGCCTCTGGCATTTTTTTCCAAGAATCCCTCAATTCTTCCCACTTTTTTATCGCCTCTATATATTGAGGCTCTTGAGTGTAATGTACGGATGGTGCCTCAACAGGTGCAGGCGTAGGAACCGCCATTTCTGCTCTAACTTTGTCTGCAATGGCCGACATTTCTTCCCCGGCCCGACCCAGTGCAGCTTTGGCAGCTTCAAGTTCTTTCTTCTTCTCTGGGCTTTTATCGCTATATGTTTGAACTTCAAGCCGCATGGCCAATGTATTTGCATCTTCCCATTTCTTAACGGCATCACGATATCTTGTGTCTTTAGAAATATCTGAATATGGAGCTACGACAGGCTCTTGCGTAGGGTTGGGGACATTATCTTTCTTTGATTTTCCACCACCTTCATCACCAAAATCCACACTTCCGTCTGGTGGGTCTGCCAATGTCTTACCAGCCGCATCTGGTAAAGCCACACTTGGCTCAATTGGCTTATCTATTTTTTTACTATCTGCAGGCGCCATTTCTTTAAGAACAAGATCGTAAATAGCACTTGCCTCTTTCCTTGCTTTTTCCTGCTCATTATATGTTATTCCTAATATATCTGGAGGAGCACCCTTCGTAGTGGCGTACTCATGGGCATCCCTGGCGTCTTCCCATTTTTTTACAGCCTTAACATATCGTGGATCTTGGTCTGGGTCTTGAATATCCACACTACCTTCTGGAGCAGATAAACCAACATCAGGACTTACCGTATTTATTGGTCCAGCACCATTATCAACAACAGATTTCGCTGGTTCTTTATGCTTCAACGCTTCTTGGAATTCTGCAGGACTTATTTTCTCAATAGGAACAATCCTCAAGCCTTCGATTATCGTTCTTAAATCTGCATCATCAACCCTATTTAAGAATTCATCATATTCTTGCATGTCTTTACTATCAAAATACTTCTTCAAATTCTCACGAACACGGCTAACCGAAGTATCCTTAAAACCCTTCAACCCAATTACCTTGGCCAAACCCTTCGCCATACCGACAGGAACAGTTTCATTCAAGTCCTTATTAACATACGAAGATAATATTTCATGGACAGCCTTAACTTCGTCGTCCATCTTCTCTGTAATATCCACTTCCTTGTTCTTACTATTCAATCCGGTCTTTACATTCTGACCATCTTTAAATGTCGCTTCGGCTGCGACTTCTCCCTTATCGTTATACCAAGTTGCCAAACCATCCATTAGGCCATTCTTGTACCTACATGAAAAAGCAACACTGCCATCTGGATTATACCATTTTGCATCTCCTGTCAATTTACCATTCTTACCATAATTGCTTTCAAATACCTTAGTTCCTTGATCGTAGAAAACACCAAAGTGGCTTCCATCTTCATTATACTTAGTGCTCTTACCGTGCAACTTACCATCGAAGTACTTTACCTCGTTTACCAAGAAGCCAGTTTCATCGTACTGACTATGATTTCCCTCTGCCAGACCGTCAATGTAGGTGCCTTGATACTTTAGCTTACCATCCCCATGAAACCACTTCTGTTGCCCGTCTAAGGCCCCGCCATTAAGCCTTCCATCTGACTCCATGTTGCCGTTGTCATCATAGATTCTGACACTGATACTTCCATCATCATTGTCTCTTTGATGAATACCAATATTTCTTCCGTGTTCATCTTTACGGCCTTCATAGCCATCTATTTTATGTATCTGCTGGTGGATATCATTTTCTGGAGGAACTACAGCTTCTGGGGTAGTTTGTTCTTTCTCTGGTTCCTTTTCTTCGGTATCTCCGTCTCCACCGGGCTTCCTAATCTGAATACGAATTTCATTGTCTTTTGTATTCTGCCATCTTCTATATCCATCGGTGGCTGGCAAATTTTTTTCATCTGACGGGCCAATATCGCGCCATTCATTTTCGTTCAATTTTTTAGAATGCTCTTCTTCGGCCAATCTAAAAATAAGCCTTGTTGACATTCTTGAAATTTCAGCATCACTGAACATTCAAACTCACTCCGGGAAAGTTATCTGGTAAACATCATAAGACAATGAAACCACAGAAAGACTATCAAATGACTGTATATCATCGACCGTCCGCTGCAACTCTAAATCTTCCAAAGTAAACGCCTCAACACCATCTATTCTAACCTCTAATGCGGCTATTGGATTTTCTACTGTCGCAAAAGGACTAATGTTATAATCAGGCAAAATATCAAACTTAAAATTGACAGACAACGGACCAATACTAAAAATACTCGGTGCGTAAACATCCGTATCTGCCTTACAAAGAAAATGTCTAACAATGTCTTGAGAGAATGATAAGCTCCAAGTTAGGTATTTGGTAATATTTTCACCATTATACACAGTAAACTTCCACCAAGGATAGGGATTTATATTTAGGTCTGCAGCCAATGTCGTTGGCAATATTGGTAAACCTAATATCTCCGTAGCAGAAGGATATTCGTCGCTAACTCCCAGCCTATTATCAGCGTAATTATTGGTACTATCACTTCCTCCAATTGTATAAGTATTCATCTGCTTTGCTATAAAGTCCAGATTAACTACGACAATTTGGCCTTCCGATATTGAAAAAGATATGCTATTCCAATAACACTCATTCATATTTATGGCGGCGCCCATACGATTGATAGAGGCGACAGCAAATGAGTCTCCCCTTGCCTCAATAAACCCAATTAAAAGAGATAATGAATCTTCACTCAACTCAAAAGATAATGAACCATCCACCAAAGGGTAGTCATAAGTCCTTGGATAAAAAAGTCCAGGGTCCATCTCTGTTTCCATCGTACCTTTATAGGCAGAGTTAGACTCCATCTTTACACGGCTTTGGGGGGCAGAAAAAGAAGTACAAAGGATTGGTGTCGTATTTATAGACACCAATCCTTCATAACCTAAAGCCATTTTATTTCACCAGTATATTATCTCAATTATTAGTCAACAACCGCATCAAACACGATAGGAGGCTGAACCCAAGTTGTAGTTCCCTCAACACCATCGGCTGCCGTAAAGTTTGTACCAGCCATGGCGGTCAACTGGAATGTACGGTTAATGATAGCATCCTGTCCCTGTAGAGAGTAATCATCGCTTGAGATAATAACAGCAGGCAAGTAGATGCGGAACTTCTGTGTAGCATCAATATCCATGCTCACGAACAACCTTGAGATAGCCGCATACATATATGGATTGGTCAAGTTGTAGGCCGTATCGCTGTTGTTACCCACGATAGGATCAAACACACCATCCGTATTGTACAATGTTACCGAACCACTCACATCAATTGGCCCCTGCAACACGGCAGTAGGCAAACGACTTCCGCTCATGGTGTACAATGGCTGAGTATTGTTGTTAATGTCAATACTCCACTCTACAGTCTCTAATCCAGACTGTGGTAATTCCCAAGAGTCTCCATCCCATCTTTGTAGTTGCGCAGTAGTACGCCAGAACGCAATTGGTGAAGAGTTGTTACCACCATTGTTAAGAGGAAGGGTAGCAGAAAATTGGCCATAACTTGTTCCAATTAATCCGTACTCGTTATCTTCGTAGTTATCACCGTCAGTCTGTGTCCTAAAGATTGACAAAATACCAATAGATGAAGTTACGAATGAGCCTTCACTCGCAGAGAAGTTCATGCTCTGGCACCACGCGCCCTTAGTATCCAATGTTTCGGTTGAGGTGGCAACATAATTGTAATATTTAGATCCGTCAGGAGAAATTTCCAAGCTCTTAGAATAAACGCGGTTTTCAATGCTCCAAGTGCGTAGTAATGTCCACAAATCAATACGACCCTGTAGTTCAATATCTACATTGCCTTCATAGCGAACACCAGCATCGGCATAATGGGTTGGCCGGCCAGCGTTATACCAACCAGCACCCCAAACCGCCTGCGAAACAATTGGCTCAACAACCGTATTTACGCCAGCACTCGTTGCCAATAACAAAATCTTATTAGCTGCGCCGTCGCAATTGTATACCCTCACATAGCCCGCGTATCCCATACCCATAGAAAAATCTCCTTAAAAACATTATTCCGTTACATTTGTTATCGTTATCAAACTTTTTTATAAAGCTATCGTTCTTTCCTTCAAATTCCTTATCGTAACTTCATCCCCAACATCTCCCGTATCACCAGCCGGAACATAAATAACATTGGTAACATCCAAATATCTACTTGAAGAAGTTCCAATATTTACTATATCTCCAGGACTTGAACCACCAGGGACAGTGACATCAATTGTGGTTAAATCGTTATTGACATCTTTTACGCTCAATCTTAAGTCTAAATCTGTTGCTCCCTTAGTTACAACAACAACTTTCAATTGTGTAGCGGCATATAAAGAGCCATTAGCATAATTCGTGATACTACCATTACCATAATTTATTCCATCAGTAAAAGCAACTACTGGGCCAGCATTTATTTCAACCGTGCCAAATAAATCATCGCCCTCTGAAAAAACATTGTTGGCCAATAAATATCTTTTCTTGGCAGCATAGAAAACCAAATTAAACCAATAGCTAACTCTCTTGTTAGAGGTTTGCAAATAACCATCCCATCCACCAACTTGTAATGGTGCGCCGCCCGACTGTCTCTCAAAGTGATTTTCCATGTTATAAACAATACCCCTCATTGGAGAATAATTCATAACAGTACTAACAACTAAATTTTCGTCAACAGATTGATATGGCCCAAGCAAAGGTATCAAAACATCTGGATCGTCTGTCGCCAACACTCTTGACCAATACAAACCGGTACCAGTAGCATTAAGAGCATCATACGCATCTTTTACTAATTTATATTGAGCAGCCAATCGGTCTGCTATTCCCAATAAAACTGTTGAACTTATTAAGGCCAAAACATCACCCGTTAGTTAAAACTGTCGGTCTAACAATTGTCGGAGTACCAACTGAGCCAGCACGCCACGAACTCTCTGGAAATGGTTCATGTATCAAAGCAAACCAAGAAAAGTCACAAACTCTAATCGTTCCACTTTTAGTTGCAGACCATGTAACATCAGACACCAATGAATCAATTATAAAAGTTTCTACAAGGGCACCATTAGTATCCCATCTCGTCTCGTTCAATACCCTCATATTCAAATTTCTTGGATTAGTCATCACCTCTATAATCGCTGTTGCTACCGTTCCAATATATTCAACACTCAATTCTTCTTGGTTGTTGCTTATCGTCAAGGAACAGTTGAAGGTGAACTTGGGCCTCTGTGACCTTGTGGTTGCCCATTGATTCGAGGTAGACTGTGGCTCTATCTCTAATGATGGCATGGAAGCGGCAGGGATGGTCTTTCTCATACCTTCAAACACATTCAACTTCTTATCCGGCTCGTATATCGCAATAGCCCTGTTGATGGTTAGTGAATTTACCTCCAATAAATTTGCCACCGTTTTAATTATATTAGAGGGATTGGTATACATCTTTTATTCCTTGTCATCAAAGTACATTTCTTCAAAACCTACATTCCTATTTAGTATCCCAGTGTAGTCTTCAAAATAAAATCTGAACAATTCTGAGAAAGTGTCATCGTCAATCTTATTTATATTATCAGCTTTTTCTTTCATATTTCTCTTATTAAATTCCCTTATCAAGTATTGCTTTGCCATTTTAGCTGCTTGACCCACAACACTTCTATGTTCTGGAGATGTTTTCTCAGCACCAACTTCCATGATTTGTTTGATGTAGGGAACTGAAACCCTTTTTACCATAGATAATGAGAAGTCATCTATACCTTTAGTAATATCCGTTCTCTTTCCATCATCATTAACCCTTCCTCGTTTAAGTATAGCATCTGTTTTATCATCATGACCTCTAACAGTCTTTGGCCAGATTTTCATATCATCTCTTTTCGTGCCTTCTAAACCTAATACATCATACATTTCATCCTTGTCTTTCAATCTACCGGCGCCTCTTAGAAAAGTACATAGACTCTCCCACGCCGCATTACCTTCATTTGGCCTTTTAGCTTGCTCGAAAAAATCTTTGAATTTGTTTTTATCTATATTCTCAAAGTGATCCAATGTTTCTTCATCCCATTCAAGTGAAACATCCATAACAATCTCTTGTGCCCTATGCCTTACACCTTCAGGCTCTATAGGAAGTCTTGTAAAAGCTGCTCCATTATCAATCGCAAAAATATCATTTCTTTTGTCGTCGAGCATAATATTGCCAAGGTGTCTATCTATATTGCCCGTTATAATATCAAATATGGCCATACGGCTTAACTTTTGATAAACTTTCTTATTTGTTTTGGCCAAATGCTTAATTTTAGCCCTATTTCCGATTTGTAGTGTTTTGCCAGGAACCATTAACTGAGATGAACCAGACTTTCCGTCTATCTCCGTAATTTTGGTAGGAGGAACAATATCCAACCCTAATAGCTGGTCAAACCCGTAAGACAGTGCCTCTCTTTCTGCCGGTAGGAATTCGGGGTCCAATACCGCATGACCATAAACAAAACCATTAAAGGATTCTTCTTTTGGCTTAAATACAAATCCTTGGTCTTTATCATTGTAACAAAAATAAACCTTGTTAATACTTTTAGAGTCTTTCATTTCTATTTTAGCTGGCTTACTTGAAAGTATCTCGTCAAAGATGTATTTTTCGTCCACCAAGTTCCAGAATTGATCTCCCCTTGGCTTCGTCTTCTTATCAACTACCTCAGCAACAGATTCGGTAGCTGGTCTGGTAATTTGTTCTCTTCTTTCTCCCGTGTCTTCATTATACCAAACACGATATTCTCTCGCCCTCAAATCTGGATCGTGCGAAGGCCCCAAATCTTTCCAGTTGTTAGATTTATTTAGTTTAGCTATGTTAAACCTTCTCACTTTTTCAATACCTCAAATCTCTTGTATTAGAATTAAATCTCTTACTTAATGGAATCACATTGCCATCCTTGTCTCTAGTTACTTCTGCAGATTTTACCCTCTCTGGCTCAAATATTACATAGCTTGGAGCGCCATTATCCGTGAAAATAACCAAATCATGTCCCATACTGTGTGCTGTAGTAATAAAATCGTCTTGATAGTTCAAATAAAAATCTTGCCCACCATATGCGTCTCTGGCATATTCTACAGCCCGATTCTTTTGTGGAGCCATTTCATCTGCCTTCTCTTTCAATGACGGACTTTGTTCAATAAAATCCTCTGATGTTCTCTCATTGGTTAAAGTATCAATAATTTCTCCGGCTATATAACTCTTAATCTCTTCCCATCTTTCGGATTCCGGTGTATTTTTGAACTCTTCCAACAACTCATCTCCTTTTAAAGTACTGCTATAATTCCCTTCATGTAGCATATTAGCCATAACCTTAATAGCCTCTTGCCCATCAGCCGTACTACTATCTATCATTTTAAAATCGGCCAGCACTTCATCTGCCAATTCTTTTAATTTATCTTCATCTCTGTACATATCTTGTTCAAATATAGCTTCATTCGCAACCCTATCAAATTCATCATCCAAGTCAATTGATTTTTCTGACTTAATAAAAAATTCTAATGGTTTCCCGTATATATTAGCCGTTTCCGGTTCTGTTGTAAAGTAATATCCTCTTGCCGTTCTTTGTTTACCAAATTCATCAAACTCCTCATTAGTTCCATGATAAACGAAAATGTTGTATCCCGCTTTGGCGGCGGCGGCCCCAACCAATCTTTTAGCCTTTCTCTCATCCCCGCTTTCAACGGCTTTAAGGTAGGCTTCGTCCTCTT
>Ga0172380_10004329_pt1 | contig 18341 bp, 14 predicted proteins | sample Leawe162metaG_FD_119747 | JGI IMG/M metagenome (GOLD analysis project Ga0172380, IMG submission 119747) | Leachate microbial communities from a municipal landfill in Southern Ontario, Canada - Leachate well 162 metaG | ecosystem: Engineered > Solid waste > Landfill > Unclassified | place... | reverse complement strand
CTACGTCGTGCACTCCGTGACCTCCGTGAATCACTCCCCCTAAAATCTTTTAACTCAATCATCAAACCTCCAATTCCTTCCGTTCACCTCCTGTTTCAAATCATTCGGTACAAGTTCCGACACCTCCTCAAAATACGTATCAGCCCACTCGTACTTATTCTTCAGCTCATTAAATTTTATCGCTGCAATCATCACATAACATCTTTCGGAAAATTCAACACTCTTAAAGAAATCATTCGCGTAAATAAATGAAACCGTCTGAAAATCATCCGGTTCCTCATTTTCAATTCTCTGAATTTTTGTTGCGCTTACCACATCTTTCCTTCTTACAATTGCCAGTGTTTGATACTCAAACCATCTGTCAGATACTAAAACACAGTACAAATCGTACGGCGGCTCAAGCTTCTTGCGCTTCGTTCTTTCTATCTTAAAATCAAAATGAATACGATGTCCTTCGAAACGAATATTCTTTACATCTACCTTTTCTTCGCTCTTCGGCGTAAATCCAAAACCAGGCAGCAATCTCTCATAAGTAACATACGGAGTATTTCTTATCATCAGTTTCGTGTTGCCGTTAAGTCCTTCTGCATCAACATCCTCCCAGAACTTCTTAATCCCTTTATCTTTTCGAAGTCTCGAATTAATCCTCTGCCTTCTCGAAAATACCGCCCTGTTTCTTTTTGCCTCCTCTGTCTGATTCGCTTTATACCTGCCCGGTTTCCTCGCAATGTAAACCTTTCCATATCTCAATCTTGCAACTATATTGCCGATTTTTCCCCTCATTAACCCGAATATTCCGCTGTCAAATCTTGCCATTTCTGTATTTTTATTTTCTCAAAAAGTAACAAAAATTGTCTTCAATTTAAACATTATAATTTTTCTACAAATGGAGGCAAACCACATTGAAAATCACATAGTAGTGCACAAACTACATTTTTTCTTCGTTATTAAAAGAAAATCAAGTATTCTTCCGTTTTCAGTAAAAAATTTTTTTATTTCTTGAAATGCCGTTTTTAGCATGAAAGTTGGGTTAAGATGCCTCGTAGATAGGACGTAAATAGCTTATAAGTGCGCCAAATCTGCGCCATTAATGCGCCACAAGTGCGCAATTTTCGTGATTATTTTGTAATTGTGATTATTTGAGGTGGTAAGGTCAGAAACGTAGTTATATGACTGCTATAAATCAGCATTATGTTGTTTATTTTTCTTAGTACAAATATAGTATTTCCTTTCATTAAAATCAAGTAAAATATTTCAACATTTTTTCCGAATTTTGAACGAATTGTATGATATTGTAGTTAAAGTCTCTGTTGCATAAATACGTTTATTAAAACAATAATTAATGAAGAAAATTAAAATCGACAAAGAGAACGTTTATAAAAATTTCGGCTGGAAACCCGGCGATGGTGACTATTCTGTCACTAAAGAAAATGAAGAGAAAAAATCAAAGGATAAGGTTCTAAATAATTATGCAAGAAAACTAAAGTCATTAATTAATACAATAAAAAAGTAAATTGCACAATGACTTTTAGTTCTCCTTTACTTCTATCCCTAAATATATTGTAATCAAACCAAACTTTTCAAATTATAACACTTTCCCAATCTCATTTTTCAAATAGGTTAATAATCTTTTTCTCAGTGAGAATCATAAATAAATCATGTTCATCAGCCTGCCTGCAGCAGGCAGGTGCGCGCTCTTTCTATTCAACTTGCCGTTGTATAGTTTCAACACGTTTCTAAGTGTATTTTCTGTAATGTAAAAATTATATATTGCTGTAGTATTTTATATGGAAATCAATTCATTACATAGCGAGCTTGTTTTCAAAGCTGTAAGAAGCGGAGGTAAAGGCGGACAGAATGTCAATAAAGTTTCAACTAAAGTCGAACTTTATTTCGATATCCCGAGGTCAATGGCTTTGTCTGATGAGGAAAAGACTCTGCTTCTCACTAAACTTCTTAATAAAGTTGACAGGAACGGCGTCCTCAAAGTCTCATCTCAGTCTGAACGCTCTCAGTTCTTAAACAAAACAATTACTATAAAGAAGTTTGATGATTTAATCACATCAGCATTTATCAAACGCAAGAAAAGAGTTAAAACAAAACCAAGCTCAGGCTCAAAAGAAGAAAGACTTGCTTCCAAAAAGATAGCCTCTGAAAAGAAATCATTGAGAACAAAGAAATACTATGATTCAGAATAACATGGTTCTTCGGCCAAAGATTTTTGAGCGGTTCGGTAATGTCATCTGCGGTTTGAGTTTGAGGTATGCAGAAACTCCGCGCCCTCCTTTCGACTTCAACATGAGCCTCAAGATTGGAGATGACTCGCAAGCAGTGAAGCAGAACAGACAGAAGTTTTTTAATATGCTCGGCATTGACGGCAGAAAAGTAACCTTCCAGTTTCAGGTGCATTCAAACATCCATAACTACGTTTCCGAAACAGCATTCTTTCGCGGCTCCGACGGACTCTATACCGACAGAATAAATCTCTTCCTCGCTGTTAATGTCGCCGACTGCATCCCTGTATTTATGTATGATTCCAAAAACAAAGTGGTAGCAGGCATTCATTCAGGCTGGAAAGGTACTCACAAGAAAATAGTTTCTCTTACTCTCGCAACTCTTATTGAAAATTTCAATACTAAACCCGAAGATGTTTATGTGTATATCGGTCCCGGAATCAGCGTCAGGAATTTTGAAGTCGGTAAAGATGTGTACGACTTATTTAAAGATGATTATAAAGTTGTAAGTGACGGTAAGTATTACGTTGACCTCAAAAAAGATATTTATTCACGTCTCTTAAAACAGCATGTCCCTTCGGAAAACATTCAGGTATCTAAATACTGTTCTTACGGCGATAGCGATAAGTTCCATTCATACAGACGCGACAGAGAAACATCCGGAAGAATGCTCGGTATTATTGGAATGAAATCATCGAAATAAACAAATGTTTTATTAAGTGGTTTACCCTCCTAAAAAAAGACTTGATAATCTCACAATTAGTAATTACGTTTACATATACAATTTAAAAGGAGTAAATTATGAAAAAGTTAATTCTTTTTCTCGCATTATTTGTTTGTTTTTATTCTTCCTCTCACTCGCAATTAATATACTATCAGTGGAATCCCGTTAGTAGTCCCGTAACAAATAACCTGAACCAAATATATTATTTTTCTTCTAATTATATTATTGCAGGTAATGACGGTAAACTGTTGTATCGGCTCTATCAGCAGCCCGTCTGGAATGTTGCAGTCTCGGGTGTAACGGCTAATCTTAATTCTTTGTCTGGTCCTTCAGTTTTGTATTCTGCGGGAGCATCCGGAGTTATACTTAAAAGCACGGATAATGGAGTTGTCTGGAGCAGTGTTGTATCCCCAACAGCAAACAACATAAATTCTATTTCGGCATTTATCAGCCCGTCTTACAGAATAATTTGTACTGACGGAGGTAAGATTTTTACATCAACAAACAGTGGCGTTAACTGGACTGAAATTCCTTCAGGTACAACCAATTCACTGAGGTCTATTTTCTATAACTCTTCAATATCTCAGTTTAGAAATTATATCTGCGGAGATAATGGCACTTTCTTAAAGCTGGTTTATTTACTTCCTCTTCCTCCGGCAACCACAGTCATTCCTATAAACACTGGAGTCACGAATAATTTATACAGTGTCACAGCACTCGGTGATACTTCTAAAATAATGGTTGTAGGTTCAGGCGGTATGATTTTAAAGTCAACAGAATCAGGCGGCACATGGGTTCAGCAGACAAGCGGAACTACTAACACTCTCAGGTTTGTATATGCTGTCAATCCAAATGAAATCTGGGCAGGCGGCGATAACGGAACTATACTCCGTACTACTAATGGAGGTACTAATTGGTACCCGCAGGTTGTAAGCTCTTCTGCAAATATTTATTCAATGCTGCAAACGCTCGACCTAAAAGCTCTGGCTGTCGGTAGCGGTGGTACTATCCTCGAAACCAATCTTCCAAATCCGGAAAACGATTCTACAATAAAGAGAATTAAGCTTGACGGCAATAATATCAGCAGTTATTTTCAATCATCAGGTATATTTAATCAAAATACCACAACCGGTAATTCAGCAGGCTTTGAATGGCCTAAAGGTTCAGGAAAATCTGCAATCTATACTTCCGGGTTAAGCATTTCTGCTTTGGTAAACGGAAACCTTCGTCAGGCTATGTGCTCATTTAGGGGCGAATACTGGTTTGGACAGATTATCGGAGGAGTTCCGAAAACACCGATTGAACTTAATAGAATCTGGAAAGTAAGCGCAGGCGAAAACTGCTCTACCAGCGTTGACTGGGCAAACTGGGGACTTATAGTTCCTTACGGTGCTCCATACCGCGATGTCAACAATAATGGTGTTTACGACCCTTGCACTGATATTCCCGGAATGAGAAATGCCACGCAGACTGTATTCATGGCACTTACAGACGGCTATCAATACAGCCATTCTGCCGGAGAATATTTTGGCGGCGGTACCTTTCCTTTAAATGCAGATATTAAAATCACTGCATACTGTTATGGTGACTCGTCGGTTTCCGATGTGCAGTATATAAAGTATGACATAATTAACCGCGGAAGCAATGCATGGAATAATGTTTATATGTCATTTACAGGGGATTTTGATTTAGGTGAAGCTCTTGATGATTATTTAGCCTCAGACTCTGCAAGAAATATGTGGATTGGTTATAATGCTGATAACATGGACGGAAATGGAACATATCAAACTTATGGTGCTAGTCCTCCTGCTGTTGGAATGCGAATAATTAAGTTTCCTGTTAATAAGACTGTGTCTCCTTACGATACGTTAAGAGCTATGACCGTGAGCCATCAGTTTTGCGGAGGATGCATAGCTCCACAATGCGAATTTTCGCCAAGCGGAGAACCTCTTGGTGCTTACAATTTCCTGAAGGGTTTTAAGAAAGACGGCTCAAACTGGATGAACCCAATCTTAGCTCCGCAAGGACCAACAAAGTTTCAGTATCCCGGCGAACCTGAGACTAACACTGGCTGGACTGAGTTCAAAGGTTCTTTATGGAATTGCGGCGGTGATACAGGTGCTTATCATCCGGTGAATACTCCCGGCGATAGAAGATTCCTGCTCGGTATGGGAAAAGAAAACTTTACTATGAATCCGGGCGATTCACAGACTATAGTTGTTGCTCAGTTTATTGCACGCGGTACAAGCAACCTTAATTCAGTTACAAAGCTCAAACAACTTGCAGATGTTGTTGCGAACTATACTGTCGGTATTAATCAGATAGGAACAAACGTGCCAAGCAATTTTGTGTTGTCACAGAATTATCCTAATCCTTTCAATCCTGAAACAAGAATAAAGTTTACGATACCAAGCATTAAAAATCTCAACAGTAATGTTGTTACATTAAGAGTTTTCGATATGCTCGGCAGGGAAGTGTCTATGCTCGTGAATGACAGACTCAATCCCGGAATATATGAAGTATCCTTTGATGGAAGTAAACTGGCAAGCGGACTTTATTTCTACAGATTGCAGATGGATGGGTATTCCGATACTAAACGCATGGTATTAATTAAATAATCAGTCGGATTTATATCATTACAAAACATCCTTCAGTGAAAAATCACTGAAGGATGTTTTATTTATAACTTGTTATAATCTATCGTTATCTCTTTCCCTTTCGGAATATCCTTCAGCGCAAAGTAATCGTAATGTTCATCGTTAACCGCATTAGGTTTGTCTGAATGATTCAGAAACCACCCCACCGACATCCTGTTGAAGTTCTTCGGTGTGCTGTATCCCTTGTCTTCAGGAAAGTGTATTGAGTATTTTGCAAGCACCCTCGAAGGTATGTTAGTATGTATTACATTCGATTCTTGCAGGAATGTATGGTCTTCTTCATCGAATAAAGGAAGCTTGGTTCCCTTCTTTATCTTTCCGGTCGTAAACACACCCACTCCGTGTATTGATGAAGGTCTTAGTTCAAATATTATCTGCTCTGTCATTTAGTTTCCATTTTATATTTCAAACTCATTATCCCTTTTTGGTATTACAATATTCTTAAATCCGTTTGAGTTAAGTATCGTAGATAGATTATTCTGCTGAAGAGGTTCACCGTGTACAAGAAATATTTTCTTTAGTTTTTCCCTGTCGAACTTCTTGATGTAGTCGAGCAGTTCGCCGCTATCCGCATGAGCGCTGAATGAGTTCAGTATCCGTACCCTTGCTTTTACGACGTGTTCCTCACCAAATATCTTGACCACATAACCCGGTTTGTCTGACGCTTTAATCAACTCCCTTCCGAGTGTATGCTCTCCCATGTAGCCGATTATCATAATAGTGTTTTTCGCATTTCCTACATTGTTTGCAAGGTGATGAAGTATCCTGCCTGCTTCGCACATTCCCGAGGCAGAAATAATCATTGCCGTTCCTTTTACGGAGTTTAGTTTCTTCGAGTCTTCAACTCTCCTTATGTACTGAACTGAGTCCGACCCGAACACGTGAACACCCATTGCAAGCAGTTTAAACGTTTCCTCATCAAAGCATTCAGGATGTATCTTGAATATTTCCGTTGCATTTACTGATAGGGGACTGTCAACATATACAGGAAATTCAGGAAGCTTACCCGCTGCTTTCATTTTTGATAGTTCGTACACCAGCTCCTGCGTCCTGCCCACGCTGAACGCGGGGACTATTATTTTCCCGTTAGTTGATAAAGCTTCAATTATTGTATCGAGCAGTCCCTGCTCTATCTTGCTCGCTGGTTCATGGTATAATCCGCCGTAAGTTGATTCTGTAATCAGATAGTCAACATCGCCCATAAATTCAGGGTCTCTAAGGATTGGCAAATCTTTCCTTCCTAAATCTCCCGTGAATCCAAGCTTGAACGTTCTGCCGTTTTCTGTTATTTCTAATACTACTGAAGCTGAACCGAGTATATGACCCGCATCAACAAAAGTTACTTTTACCATTTCCTCTAATCCGTCTATCATAAAAGTTTTATTGTATGATACAGTCTTAAACTGTGTGATTATCTGATTTGCATTCTCAACAGTGTAAAGTGGATTAAACAACTCTTGATTCTTCTTAGCACGACGCTTATTTACATATTCAATATCCTTCTCCTGAATGTATGCACTGTCAAGCAGCATAATTGAGCAAAGGTCTCGTGTTGCTGGCGTCGCATATACAAAACCCGTGAACCCTTTTGCAGAAAGAGTCGGCAGATTTCCCGCATGGTCTATATGCGCATGAGAAAGCACAACCGCATGTACCTCCGCCGGGTCGAATAAAAACTTTCTGTTCATCTGAAATGATTCTTCCCGCTTGCCCTGAAACATTCCGCAATCTAATAATATCTTCTTCCCGTTTATTTCAAGCAAATGTTGTGAACCTGTTACAGTCCCCGCAGCACCGCAGAATTTTATTTTCATGTCATTATCTCCGTTATGATGTTCTTGTTTAATTTATGTTTTGTTACGTATGCATTATCTTTTATGAAAAACCTGTATGGAAGCTCCGCACCCTCCTTTATTCCAATCCTCGGAGAAACTGCAATAGTGAACTTTTCACGCTTCTTCTTTCTGTAAATCTTTATCCTGTCATCTGAAAGGTCGAGCGCATTGTCATCACGTCCTATTCCGAATGCCATGCAAAACTTTGCCGGTCCGTTCATTAAATTAACATCGCTAACCGGATGTTTTCTGTTCCTTCTCATGTAATCAATTCCTTCAATCGGTTCCGCAGCCCGTATCAGCACGGCAGCACCCGTTCCTTTCTGTTCAGTTACAACGTTAAAGCAGTAGTAATTCCCGTAAATAAAATACACATACGATATCCCGCCTTCTTCAAACATCGGACGGTTCCTATTTGTCAGCTTTCTGTAAGCATGGCAGGCAGGGTCGTTATTCCCAAGATAAGCCTCCGTCTCGACGATTCTTGCGCTCAGTGTATATTTAGGCATTTCCTTTGTAATAACGCATCCAAGCAGTTCCTTCGCAACGGTTATCGTATCCTTTAAATACAGCTTTTTCTCTAAAAGTATGTATCTGCAATATGTGTCCACTGTATAAAGTTGTTATTTATGCCTGAATATTAAAGTCAATTGTACCGTTCTGTTTAAATTCTTTGCTCTGATTTTTAACCCCCTTTATTAATGCATTTGTTTATCATTGTCTTTTCAGAATAGTATTCATAATTTATGATAAATATATTTAATATATCTCAAAAAGGATTACAACCATAAAAATTTCAATATTAATCTTATGAAAAAACTAAAATCTAAAGTTAAAATATCATTAAGTATTTTAACTCTATTGGCAATCTCGTTTTCCTTCTTTGCATTTAGTGACAGCGGTCAGTATTCAAATGACGGAAAAGTAATTAAAAGAGGTCCCGGAAAGATGTATGAAGTCGGGAAGATAAATGTCAAATTTAGAAATAATGTAACAGGTTTTACAAAAACTGCAACCGGAATAGAACAAGTCGATAAAGTTCTTATCGATTTAAGAGCCGACGATATCTTCCCGCTATTTCCGCTTAAAAGTGAAATTAAAAAGCGAATGATTGGCGATGAAGACCTTGCTAAAATAATTCGTATTAATTATAATAGCGCTGTTGATCCGTTTGATGCGGCAATCATGATAATGAAAGATAACAAGGATTTAATCGAATGGGCAGAGCCGTCTATTGTCTACGAACGTGATTATATCCCTAATGATCCTTCACTAAATTTACAGTGGCATATCGGAAAGATTAATTCCTATCAGGCATGGGATATTCTTAAAGGTGATACCAATGTTGTTATTGGCATTGTCGATTCAGGCAGCGACTTTGACCATCCTGACCTCGCGGCTAACATTAAATACAATTACGCCGACCCGATTAACGGCATAGATGATGATGCTAACGGTTATATTGATGACTTAAAAGGATGGGATTTCTATTACAACGATGGCGACCCGCAGATACAGCCAACCGGAAATGACCACGGTTCCCACGTATCAGGTTGTGCCTCTCAGGTAACGGATAATTCAGTTCATGGTGGTGGAATCGGTTTTAAGAGTAAATTAAAAATCTCAAAGCATACAGATGATACGGATCCCCTATCATCTTTATATAATACAGACCAGGGAGTTTATTATTGCTATTCCAATGGTGCAAAAGTTATTAATTGTAGTTTCGGTTCATCTTATTATAGTTCTACTTCTCAAGCAATAATGAATAGTGCCTGGGCAAACGGAACAGTTATTTGCGCCTCAGCCGGTAACGGCGATGCAAATGGAATCGGACAGAACTGGGCAAGATATCCTGCTTCCTATGAAAATGTCGTTTCAGTCGCCGCTTCAACATCAGGCGATACAAAAACTACTTTCTCAAATTACCATACTTCTGTTGATGTTATAGCACCGGGACAGGGAATTTTAAGCACAGTTTACAATGATAGTTATGCCAGTTGGGATGGTACTTCAATGGCTGCTCCGATTACTGCGGGTACAGTAGCGTTAATCAAGGGACAATATCCTGCATGGACTCCCCAGCAGGTAGTTGACAGATTGAAACTCGGTGTTGACAGTATCTATAACCTCAATCCATCATACATTGGGCTTTTAGGCACCGGCAGAATAAATGCATTTAAGTGCTTAACTGATTTCCCGATTGCAAAGCTGGTTTCTTTCTCGGCAAATGATTCTATCTACGGTAATAATGATAAAGTCTATGACATAAATGAAGTAATAGCAGTTCAAGTCAATTTAAAGAATACACATTTCGCAGGTACTAACGCATCTATCAGGCTTTCTACAACAAGCACCGATGTCGAACTGGTTCAAGATTCGGTCTATATCGGCAGTATTCCTGCCTACGGTAACTTTAGCACTGCAGTCACAAATACGTTCAAGGTAAAAGCTCTGGCTTCTTGTCCGTTCGATAAAGATATAGTTTTCAAAGTGAAAAGTTCTGCGTCTTGCTATACCGATGATAACGCTAATACATTTACCCTAAGATTCAGAAACGGTTTTGCATTACATACTGTGAATAACTTGAAACTCTGCCTTACAAAAGATGGTAACGTGGGTAAGAAAGCTCAGTCATACGGTACCGGTTTGCAGATCGGTACAGGTACTCAAAATAACCTCTTCGAAGGCGGTCTTATGATTGGCGTCAGCAATACAAAAGTATCAGACGTAGTAAGGCGCGGTACTGTTCCTGCAAATGTTTCTGATACAGATTTTGTTGGTTTAAAAGCTTACACAATAAACACCCCGGGTTTGCATTCAGCACAGGACGGTGCCGGTAAATTTAACGATGACGGTGCAGGCTCAAATAAAATCGGCGTGGAAATTGAAGCGTATTCATACGCATTCAATACAGCACCCGATGCTGATTACATTCTGCTTAGCTATAATATTAAGAACACTAGCGGTGTTGCTCTGAATAACGTTTATGCCGGTTTATATACATGGATAACTCCTAACGGAATAACCAATTCAGGAAACATTTCAAGATTACTCAATGCAAATAATCTTGCTTACACATACAACACAACAGTTGCCGACAGATACCTTGGCGTCGGTATCATGACAAATCAGGCATTGAATTTTAAGATTTATTCTTCATCAGAGTTGTTAAATGGATTTACAACTCAAGAAAAATGGGATGGTTTAAGCAATGGCGTTTCGAATGATTCACTCGGACCGGGCGGAAATGGCTTCGTACTCGGCGTAGGTCCTTTCAATCTTGCTGCGAATCAGGTCGAGACTGTCGGCTTTGCCATTTTGAACGCAAGCTCAGTTGCTGACCTTATTATTAAGAATACTCAGGCAAAGGTGAAATATTCAACTGTCGGAATTCAGACTATATCAACCGAAGTTCCAAAAATATTCAGCTTGTCCCAGAACTACCCGAATCCGTTCAATCCCGTTACAAGGATTCAGTTTGCAGTTCCTAAAAACGAGATGGTCAGCATAAAAGTTTATGACCTTCTTGGTAAGGAAGTCGCCGTTCTGGTTAACGAGCAGAAGAGTGCCGGAACATACGAAGTAGATTTCAACGCCTCCTTGCTCAGCTCAGGCGTCTATTTCTACAGAATGCAGTCAGGTTATTTCTCTGATATTAAACGCATGGTCGTTATTAAATAAAGATAAATGTAATAATTACTGATTATAACTTTATATTTCATAAGGCAGGAAGTAAAAATTTCCTGCCTTTTTGTTTTAATTAATTGAGTGAAATTATTATTAAATTAACTCCCGAAACGATATAAACCTGCCTAATTATATACATTTATATCTTGATTGTAATTATTTAAAAATCTATATTTATATGATTTCGGTGGATTTTATAACGAGTGGGTTGGTGACCCACTTTTTTATTTTAGAATAGTTTGTCGTATGGAAGAAAAAATAAGGAAAATACTAACTTCAATATTTGATGGGAAAAACCATCATTTAATTGATGTCGTTATCAGAGGCGAAAAGAAGAATAAAATCGCTGAGATTTACGTTGACTCAGAGAATGGTATAGACCTTGACGAGCTTTCAGCAATAAGCAGGGAAGTGAATTCAGCACTGGACTCGGATGAAATTATCGGAGAGTTTCTGAAGGTAGTTGTTTCATCACCAGGTGCCGAGAATCCGTTTAAATACTGCTGGCAGCTTAAAAAGCATGTCAGCAGAGTACTGAGCTTTTCCTCTGAAGGACAGGCATTGGAAGGCAGATTACTCGATGTTAACTGTGATTCCGAAGAGCTCGTATTCGAAGTATTAAAGAGTAAGAAAGAAGTTATGGAGATAAGATTCAAGTTCAGCGAACTCGAAAACTTAATCGTGAAGTTACCTTTTTAGAAACAAAAATTATTTATTTATATTATGAAGTCAGATATAGTAGAAGCGTTTGTTCAAATGGCAAAAATGAAGAGTATCGACAGAGATATTCTTGAGAGCGTCATTAAGGATTCTTTCAGAAAGATGATGGAAAAGAAGCATGGTCCGACTGCTAATTTTGATATAATTGTAAACATGGAAAAGGGTAATATTGAAATATTTCTGTATAAAACAGTTGTTGAAGAGGTTATTGACCCTGCGACTGAAATCGACGTTGAATCAGCTATGGAAAGAACCGGTGAAGAGTTCGAAGTTGGCGATGATTATGTTGAAGAAGTTCCGATTGATGAATTCGGTAGAAGGTCTGTTCTTAACCTGAAACAGAATCTGAACCAGAAGCTAAAAGAAATTGATAAAGAAGTTACATACAATTTTTATAAGGAACAGCTCGGTGAAATTTTAGTCGGTGAGGTTTACCAGATAAAACCAAATTCAATTTTGCTCATGCATAATGGCTGCGAACTTTTCTTCCCAAAAGAAGAACAGATTGGCAAAGAAAGATACAAGAAGGGCGATAACATCAGAGTTATTATCAAGCGTATTGATAAAAAACCCTCGGGTCCGCCTTTGATAGTTGTGTCGCGTGCTGATGAGAAATTCTTATATAAATTATTTGAAAATGAAATACCCGAAATATACGACGGTATTCTCGAAATAAAAGGTATAGCAAGAGACCCGGGTGAAAGAGCAAAGATAGCGGTGCTTTCAAACGATGATAAAATAGACGCTGTGGGCGCATGCGTCGGTATGAAGGGTATGAGAATACATTCAATCGTAAGAGAACTCAGCAATGAAAATATAGACGTTGTTAATTTTACTCAGGATGATGCTCTGTATATTGCAAGATCGCTTTCTCCTGCTAAACTCCAGGATATATATCTCGATAAAGAAAACAGGGTTGCGAACATCTATGCAAACGAAGATCAGGTGAGTCTTATAATCGGAAAGAATGGTCAGAATATTAAACTTGCTTCCAAGCTGACAGGCTATCAGATTGACGTTATCAGGGATAAGGAAGATGAAAAAGATGAGGACGAAGAAGAAGAAGATAACGACACAGAAAATGAGACAGATAACGAAACAGATGTCAATGAAACAGAAGATAATGAGACAACAGATGAAATCAATGACGATTCAGAAAACGAATCAAACGATGAAACCGAAGATGAAGAAAATGATGTAGAATCAGAAGAGAAATCAGAAGTGAAATCAGAAGAGAAATCAGAAGAGAAATCAGAAGAGAAATCAGAAGAGAAATCAGATGACGAAGAAGAATCAGATGAAGAGGCGAAAGATGAAAATGATAAAGCCCAAAAAGACATCGAAAAGGAAGATAAAAAGTAATCGTATTTTAGAAATTTTAAAAGTTTAAGAATAACAAAACAATTTATGTCTGATACACCACAAAGAATGAAACTGGTTAAGCTTGTTAAAGAAGTTAATAGGTCTAAAGAGGATATCATTGAATATTTGAAGCATATTGGTATTGAGAAAGTTACGATAAACACCACTCTGGAATCAGATATAGTCGGAAAAGTTCTTAATAAATTCAAGCTCGATGTTGCTGAACACGAAAAACAGCTGAAGAAGATTGTTGACTTTGCAAAGTCGAACAAAGTAGAGATTTCAGAAGCCAATGAAGTGATGAAAAGGGACGAAGATTCGAAGAGGAAGAAAGCTGAAGCTGAAAGATTAAGAAGAAACCTTGAAGAACAGAAGAAGAATGAAGAAGAAGAAAGAAAACGACAGGAACTTCAGGCTTTCTTAGAACATGAAAAGAAGAAAAAGGAAGAGGAAGAAAATGCAAAAAAGAGAAAAGCAGAATTAGACAAGATTTACGAGAACAAAAAGAAATCAGCGCGTGATAGGTCCGATGAAGCTCATCAGAAAAGAGCAAGAAAAGAATCTTCTATTAAAGGTCTTGAAGAAGCTGCAAAAGTTATCTCCGAACAAAAACCTGAAGATAAATACGTTCCAAAGGTTAAACAGCCTAAACATGAACCTATAGCGGCACCTGTTTTACCTGCCCCTGAAGTTAAACCCGAAACGGTTGTTAAACCTGAAACAGATAATAAATCGGAGCACGTTAGAAAGCCTGAACATGATAAAAGGCCCGAGCATGTTAAAAAAGCCGAACATGATAAAAGGCCCGAGCATGTTAAAAAAGCCGAGCAGGATAAAAGAGCTGCAACAGATAAAAAACCCGGTGTACAAAGAACCGGTACTTTTTCAGGAAGAGATAGAAATGACAGGCCATGGGTAAAGAAACCGTTTAACAAGGATGCTCCTAAACCCGGATATTCGAAGCCCTTTAACAAAACTGACCCTAAAAAAGGAAAGTTTGAACAAAGGAAAGAGGGTAATGACCCCAGCAAAAAAGGGAAATTTGAAAGGGTAACGATAAACGAGACTAAACCCGCTAATAAATTTAAAGATAAAAAACCGGGATTCTTTAGACCGTCTTCAGGCGTGCCTCCGGCAATGTCCGCAAGCAAGGATGCAAAGAAGCCGGGTAATAAAGATAAAGACAAAAAGAAGGGTGATTCCGACTACGATAAAAAGAAGAAAAAATTCGGTAAAAGCGTAAAAGGAAAAGATATTTCTCAGAAGGAAATCGATGATGCAATCAGAGACACAATGGCTAAGATTGATGATGACAGCGGAGCGTCAGCAAGAAGTATAGCGAGAAGGAAGAAAAAGAAAGAAAGAGCAGAACAGGAAAAAAAGATACAGGAAATAAACGAATCAAGGAAGAATGTTATTAGCGTAACTGAGTTCGTTTCTACAGTCGAGCTTGCATCCATAATGGGTGTACCCGTTACGGACATTATCAAGAAATGCATGGACCTTGGAATGATGGTCTCTATTAATCAGAGGCTTGAGAAGGATATCCTTCAGTTAATGGCTGAAGAGTTCGGATACACAATCGAGTTCCAGAACGAATTCGAAGAGACCTTGATGATTGAAGAGGATGACGCAGTGGAAACACTTAAGAACAGGCCTCCGGTCGTTACTGTCATGGGTCACGTTGACCATGGTAAAACATCTCTGCTTGATTATATTAGAAAAGCAAACGTTGTTGCCGGTGAAGCAGGCGGTATTACTCAGCATATAGGCGCATACAAAGTTAAACTCGATAACGGTAAATACATCTCATTCCTCGATACCCCAGGTCACGAAGCCTTCACAGCAATGCGTGCCAGAGGTGGTCAGGCAGCTGATATAGTAGTTCTTGTCGTCGCTGCAGACGACAGTGTTATGCCTCAGACAATTGAAGCTATCAATCATGCTCTCGCAGCGGGCGTTCCAATTGTTATTGCTATCAATAAAGTTGATAAACCCGAAGCGAATGTTGAAAGGATTAAATCACAACTCGCAGAAAGAAACATTCTTGTCGAAGAATGGGGTGGTAAGTATCAGTCAGTCGAAATTTCCGCTAAGAAAGGATTAAACATCGATAAGCTTCTTGAAAAAATATTACTCGAAGCTGAAATACTCGAGCTTAAAGCAAATCCAGACAGGGCTGCAAAAGGCGTTGTGCTTGAATCAAAGATCGATAAAGGAAGAGGTTCAGTTGCTACCGTGCTGGTTCAGAAAGGTACACTGAAAATCGGCGATGATTTTGTAGCAGGTATTTACGCAGGAAGAGTAAGGGCTATGTACGATGAAAGAGAAAACAGAATTGAAATAGCAGCACCCTCAACACCCGTGCTTATAACAGGATTCGAAGGTTTGCCGCAGGCAGGTGATATAGTCGTTGTTATGAAGTCTGACGTTGAAGCAAGAACGATTGCTAATAAAAGACAGCAGTTAAAACGTGAGCAAGACATCAGAAGAATAAAACATACAACGTTAGAAGATATTACAAATCAGATTAAAGAAGGCAAGGAAGTTGAACTTAATATTATTCTTAAGTCAGACGTTGACGGTTCCGGAGAAGCTCTCGCAGATTCACTGCACAAGCTTTCAAAGCCCGGTACTGCAACCGTAAAGGTTATTCACAAGGCAGTTGGACAAATTACGGAATCAGATGTTCTTCTTGCAGAAGCTTCAAGAGCTGTTATAATCGGATTTAATGTAAGACCTAATCTTAACGCAAGAAAACTTGCTGAAAAGAGCAGCGTCGAAATTAGAATTTATAACATTATTTACAACGTTCTTGATGAAGTAAAGCTGGTGCTTGAAGGACTGCTGGCTCCTGAAATAAATGAAGAGATTACAGCAACTATAGAAGTAAGACAGGTATTCAAAGTTCCGAAAATTGGCAATATAGCAGGTTGCTACGTTCAGGACGGTAAGATTGTCAGGAACCATAAAGTAAGGCTTCTCAGGGAGGGACTTGAAATTTTCAACGGTACAATATCATCTTTAAAGAGAATTAAAGATGATGTGCGCGAAGTTGAATCAGGTTATGAATGTGGTATAGGACTTGAGAACTACAGTGATGTTAAAGTCGGTGATATTATCGAAGGATATAAATTAATCGAAACAAAGAGAAAATTAGAATCTGTATAGCAGATGTCAATCAGAACTGAAAGAGTAAGCGAAGAAATAAAGCACAGAATGAACTCCGCCATGTCAAAAGACCTGATGGAGATTCATGCAGGGCTTGTTACGGTTTCCAGGGTTATTATGTCTCCTGACCTCAAGATTGCAAAAATATATGTATCTTTCCTTGGAAACAAAGAGCCCGCAGAGAAGTTAGTCGAAAGAATTAACAACAGGAAAAGCCACATCAGATTTCTTCTCGGTAAACAGCTTACTCTTAAATACACCCCGGACATTATCTTCTTTCACGATGATTCAATGGAATATGCCGATAAGATAAATAAACTCCTTAACGAAGTTAAGAAAAACGAAGCAAAGGAAAAGGGAGAAGAAAAGTAATTTAATGTTAACTCAAAACTGGTCTCTCTTTTTAGTATAATAAAAAATCCTTAAGCATAAGCTCTTCTTTGCGCTCTCCGCGTCCTCTGCGGTTAAATTTTCTTCTGGTTCTTATCCGCGTAAATCCGCTTCATCTGTGTAAATCAGTGTTCTATTTCACTTAGCGAGTGCTATTAACTATCCTCAAGTACAACGAATTTCATCTCATCAAACTCTTCGGATTTATCATCTATCATTTTCAAATCAAAATTGCCAACCCGTAATCTTCTTAAAGTTTTTAGATAACTGCCTACTCCAAGTTCAGCACCCAAATCATTAGCGAGCGAACGTATATAAGTACCTTTTGATACCGACACAAAGAATTTTATTTCTGTCTCGCTGATTCTTACAACTGTAAATTCCTTGATGTTAACTTTTCTCGGCTGCAGTTCGAGCGTCTTTCCCTTTCTTGCAAGCTTATATATAGGCTTACCTTTGTATTTTATCGCGGAGTGCATTGGTGGTATCTGTTCAATCTCACCAAGAAATTTATTGCGTGCATTATTAATTAATTCATCGGTGATAAAAGAAACATCTTTTATCTCCTGCTCTTCTGATTCAGTATCATAGGTCGCCGTAACGGCTCCTATTCTGAATGTTCCTTCATAATCCTTATCAGCTCCAATCATTTCTGTTATTGTCTTGGTCTTTTTGCCCGTACAAATCACTAACAGCCCTGTTGCCTTTGGGTCAAGTGTACCTGAATGTCCGACCTTTTTCAGCCTGAATGTCTTTTTGATTTTATTCGTTACTTTTGCTGAAGTCCAGAATAGCGGTTTATCCACAAGAATAACCTTATTGTCATACTTTTCCTGTATCTCTGTAATTTCCATTGTGCAAAATAATTTATATACTCTCCATTAATAATGACATAATTTTTCCGACGTTGAATGTTTACAATAATTTAACGCACAAATCATGGAATACATTGAAAAGAGTCTTTAAAATTAATATATTATTCGCTTGTACACAGAGAGATGGCTGAGTGGTTGAAAGCGGCGGTCTTGAAAACCGTTGATGCCTATGGTATCCGGGGGTTCGAATCCCTCTCTCTCTGCAAATATCGATATTACATCGACTTCCTTAATTTACAAATGACCAATACTCTGTTTAATACCCGGACATTATTTTCCCATAATAGATAATTCCCGGCAGGATATTTACTTTATCATAAGAAAGTTCATTATCTAGATTCTCAAAATCCCAATATGCAAGAAGACCATCATTTGATTCACTATATATTTCATTTGGTGCCAGAGGGCGGTTATATATCTTTGCATTATTTATAGAGATTGGACTTTGAATAAATTTAGGAGCATAGAAAAAATGGTCACCTCCAAAGCATATTCCATATAGCCATCTCGAAATATCAAATTTATAATTTAATGAATCAAGTTTGACAGTTTCCTTCCCATCAATATAAAATTTTATAAAGCTATTTTCGTATGAGTAACATAATGTATATCTATGCCATTTATTTTCGGGTGAAAATTTTATCGAATCAGTGTAATTCGCATTTGAAATTCGATTAGAAAAT
>Ga0172380_10004328_pt1 | contig 18344 bp, 17 predicted proteins | sample Leawe162metaG_FD_119747 | JGI IMG/M metagenome (GOLD analysis project Ga0172380, IMG submission 119747) | Leachate microbial communities from a municipal landfill in Southern Ontario, Canada - Leachate well 162 metaG | ecosystem: Engineered > Solid waste > Landfill > Unclassified | place... | reverse complement strand
GATCCAGCCATCGTGGTGCTGGATGAGGCCTTCAGGGCTATTATCGCTTGCTTTGAGCTTTTCGGCAACCGTGGCGTAGATCGGCAGGGTGAAACTGAAGGTCGAGCCCTCGCCTTCGACGCTACGCACGCTGATGGTGCCGCCGTGGGACTCGATAATCGCTTTACAGATGTAGAGGCCAATGCCGGTGCCTGCAACTGTTTCGCGCGAACGATGCGAGCGGTAAAACTTGTGAAAGAGATTGCTCACGACGTTGCCCGGCATGCCGATACCTTGGTCAGTCACAGAAACCTCGACCGAATTTTGGGCCACTTGAGCGCTGAGACTGACGACCCCGCCTTCGTTGCTATACTTGATCGCGTTATCGAGCAGGTTGCCCATGACTTCGCCAATGGCGGATTTGTCGGCAGCGACAGTCGGTAGATCGTCGGGAATGTTGATCGAAAGCAGACGGTTTTGAGCGATGGCCCGTAGTTGCATGTCATCTTTGATAGTATCGTACATCCTAGCGACCGATTCTTCATGCAGGTGAACAGTCAGGTGGCGGCGATCGTACTTGGCGGCGTTGAGGATGTTATTGACGTAGCTGCTGAGCCGGTTGGCAGAAACCACCAGGCGATTAAAGAGCTCTTGTTCGTCGTCGGCGAAACGACCCGCCAGCTCGTCGCCAAGCGTATCGAGGTAGCCGCGAATGACGGTGATGGGCCCGCGCAGCTCGTGGGCGGCAAAGGAGATAAAGTCGAGATCGTTGTCTTCGGGGATGTATTCCTCGGTCCGTTCGATGAGGGTCAGGATGACATCGACATCACTGCCCTTTTGGTAGGAAGCCACCATGTCGTACATTTTGCGTTCCTCTTCACCGACGAGCTTATTGGACACTCGGCGCCAAATTTTACTAGCGTTGACGGCATGTTCTTCGCACTCTTTGATCCAATCCTCTAAGCTTTGATCGACATCGATAATAATATCGAGTTGCCGATCACCCTCGGCGGTCTCGCGGACTGGGGCAGCTTTGTTGGCATAGATAACATGACCTTCTTTGAGGAAGATGATGGCGGTCGGCGTGGTGTCGAGTGCGGTTTCAAAGGCTGGCAATTGGTGATCTGGCGCGGTACTGGCGACCGATACATCGCTGCCCTCTTTGCTGCCAAGCTCGTAGATGGTTTGCAGCAATGGTTTGAAGCCGTTTCGTTCGTAGCGTTTGGCATTGGGATTGGGCGGCGTGGTGGTAGTCGGCTCACCGGCGGCGTGGGTCAGGGCGCGAGACAGCATCTGGAGGGGTTCACTAACCACCGAAAATACGAGGATATTAACGCCGATGGTACCGGCCGTGATGGATATGAGAATCACCCAAAAGGTCGCGTTAGTGGGCTCAATCAGACCCGTGAGCATGAGGGAGATGATGATAATCAGCGTCGTAATGACCTGCATGCCGACCACGAAGAAGAGAGACTGGCGGCGATAGTGAGGCCAATACTCTTTGACCTGCTGCGGTGGTCTTGTTACTGCCATGCCACACTTCCGTGACCATTGGGAACGGCAGAGATCCAGGTTTGGCCACGATTGAGCGGAACCGGCTTACCACTAGCGTCTGTGAAGGAGAGCTGCGAGGCTCGGTCTGGCTTACTCCACGTGGCAGTGATGGCGGTGCCATTTTGGAAAATGATCGCCTCACCTGTACCTGTAGTGGTGATGCTTTGACGGTAGCCGTCTTCCATGACAGTGACTTCGTTGACTTTGAGGGCGATGACAACGCTTGGCGTGATCTGGCCGCCTTCGCGGTCGGTGTGTGGGACGCCGGCGAGGTTACGATTATAGCGGTTGATAGCGGCATCGTAGGTGTAAGAGGGATTGTACAGATCGCTGCTGATATTGATCGTAATGGACGACGCATTGGGCGCTGCAGCCGCTTTGCCGTCTGTGCGCGGGAAGCCAGTAAAGCTGGAGCTGGTGTAGCCTTTGGCGGTATTAAGGGCGTCGAGTTTTTCGAAGCTGGTATAGACATTGTGCGGAGCGTACCGGTCGGTGGCGCGCCAGTAAGAACCGGCGTTAAAGAACTGGTCGATGTCGCGGTAATTGCCATTTCGTACTTCGGCGAGCGCCGCGGCACTACCACCCACGTGGGCGACGCTGGCATTAAACGGCGCTAACCAGTCGACATAGTACATGCGTAGGCTGCGGACAGGACCAATCAGTTGGGGTTTGTCTTCTTGGTGCAGGGTCAAAAAGCGCGTAATGCCGCCCTCGGCGATGGCCTCAAACACAACGCCGGCGTCTTTAAGGCCCGATTGCGGCCGGGCATCAGGGCTGTTTTCGATCATGATAGCCGTCACCGGCTGCTTGGTGGCGGCCTCATCGGCCACTTCGATACCAGTGAGCGGCGAATAGTACTTAACGACAGGCTTTGGCTTCGGTTTGGTCGTGGCTATTTTTTCTACCTTGGGCAGCGGACGACTGAGAATGGCGTAGGTAATGCCAGCAGATATAGCGATGAGAATAATGCCAAGCATGAGGATCGAGAGCCGACGATGTGATTTAATGAAGTGGCTGACTTTTTGAAGGGGGTTTTGATGTAGTTCCATTGCCCCTGATTATAGCAAATGAGCTTATGCTTTGTAAGAGCGGAGCCTACGCGGCATCAATAGCGCGGGCGAGGCGGCCAAGCGTCGCTTCTTTACCGAGTACGGCAAGCGTATCTGGCAAGGCTGGACTAAACGGTGCCCATGAAACAGCTAGACGGATGATACTAAAGAGGATACCGGGCTTCTGGCCGGTGGTTTCAAGCAGTTGATTGAGCGTATCGCTGATGGATTCGGATGAAAAGTCCTCGAGTGTTTCTAAGGCATCTGCAGCTGCCTGAAGCAGATGTGCGAGTTCTGCCCTATCGAATTTTTTGAGCTGTTTGTTGTCGTCGACCATTGTCCAATTTGGTGTAGGCTCCTCAAAGAAATACGTGGTAATAGTCGGCAGATCGGCGAGGGTTTTGAGGCGGTCGTGTACAAGCGTCAGCACGACTTTTTTATAATCCTCGGGGGCTTGAGCTGCACTGGCGGGCCAAAAGTTTTCGACTCGCTGGTAGAGCTCGCCAACACTCAAAAGTCGGATATGCTGGCCGTTGAGCCAGAGCAGGCGCTGTTCATCGAAGCGGGCTGGTGATTTTTGGACCTTTTCAAGGCTGAACTTTTCGATGAGTTCAGCTTTTGTAAAAATCTCTTGTTCGCTGCCATCATTCCAGCCAAGCGTCGCGAGGAAATTCATCATGGCCTCTGGCAAATAGCCTTCTTGGGCGTATTCTAAGATGTCTTTAGCGCCATCACGTTTGCCAAGCTTCTTCTTGCCGTCGATCGCCATGACGTATGGCAGGGTTGCCAAGATGGGTGGCGTGATCTCAAGCGCATCGTACAGGTTTAGAAACTTGGGTGTACTGCTAATGAACTCTTGGCTGCGCAGCACGTGGGTGATCTGCATCAGCATATCGTCGACGATATGGGCAAAGTTATACGTCGGGTAGCCGTCGGATTTAATAAGGATAAAATCGTCGATAGCTTCTGGCCCAGTCGTTAGCTCGCCCATGACGGCGTCGATCCAGGTGTATGATTTGGGGTCTGATTTAAAGCGCAGTGGCTGCGATCCGTCCCAGGCGGGTGGATTTTCGGGGCGGTGATTGCGGTATAAAAATGGCTGCTTGGCTGCTTTGGCCTCTTCACGGAACGCTTCCAGCTCGTCTTTCGTGTACGGGTCGGCATAAGCTCGGCCGCGCTCGACAAGTTTTTTGGCCCACTCTTTGTACAACGCAAGGCGCTCAGACTGTAAATATGGGCCATATTCCCCGCCCGTATCGATACCCTCTTGCCACTCAATGCCGAGCCAGCGCAGGCTGTTTTCTATCTGCGCGATACTGCCCTCGACCTCACGGACTTTATCGGTGTCTTCGATGCGGAGAATAAAGGTGCCGTTGTCTTGCTGGGCAATGAGCCAGGCAAATAGTGCGGTGCGGACGCCGCCGACGTGCATAAAGCCAGTAGGACTAGGGGCAAAACGAGTTCGTGTCATAGTTTTATCTTAACAGAGAGGCGTCTATTACTAAAGACTTCGAGCGATACGCAGCACTTGGTCTTTCGAGAGCGGTGCGTTGCCTTCGATGGTATAGAGAATGCCGCCGTTGACCCATGCGGCGTGATTGTCGTAGGTGTAGATAGTGAGGCCACTTTGAGCGTGAGTATCGTATTCGTTGCCAGCTTTGGGTTGGACATAATTCTCGAGCACGGCGCTGGAATTGAGATTGCTGCGCTGCTCTTTGATGGTAAAGTTCTGCGGGCCGGCGTTGGCGGCAAAACGCATCTGGACTTCCCCGTCGTTATAGGCGATTGGTCCCGAGAGGCGGTAGCCGCTGGGGTGATAATCTGGGTAAGTGGCGTTAATACCCGACTGCACTGCCGCGACGCGGATAGAGATAGTTGGCATATTGAGATACGAAATGTAGCCAGCCAGCAAGAAGACGGCGAGGCTGGCGGTGGCGACACTAAACACGCGCGGGAAACGACGTTTGACCGACTGCTTTTTGTGGGTTGCAGCTGGTGTACTCAGGGCTTTGGCAATAGCTTCGTTCTTGATGACCTGTGAAGGCTTGGGTGCAGGAGCGGGCTGGCGTTTCGCGGCTACTGTCTGATGCGCCTTAAGAGCCAGCGGATGCGGCTGCGCCTTGATGGCGGGGCTGGCTGCTGGCAGGGGTTTTACAACCGGGTGTGGTGCAAACCGGCTGATGGCGGGGCTGCGACTAATATCCATATGCTTGGGAGACGAGACGAGCGGACGAGCTGCTACGGGTCTTACTGGGGCTTGCTTGTGAACAATTTTACGATTGAGAGTTTGGGAACGCTGCAACTTGGTGTGAATACCTGAGGACTGCGTGCTAGCGGGACGCTTTGGCTGCCGGATAGGCTCTGCTGCCGCTGGTGCTTCAACAGGCATGCCTGTTTGCGTGTCATATTGCCTGCCATTGATAACGATTGTTTGTTTGTTCGCCATATCCCCTATTTCCTATTTGGATGATTATATTTATAGTAGTGTTCTTCACGCTAATTTGCAAGAGGCTTTACTAGAATCAAAGCGACCCAATGCTATAATAGTATAAATGTACCACCCCTCTTCGAAAAGAAAAGAACTTGCTGCGCGTATCTTGACCTACGGGTTGATGACGGTGACTGTCGTGACGCTCGTGGCGGTCTCGCTTTTTTATACGCTTGGGTACCGGTTTGACTCGAAGGACCACAAGCTGGAACTCAGCGGGCTGGTGCAGTTCGTCACCTCGCCGAGTAATGCAGTAGTAGAAATAGATGGCGCGAGGCATGACCAGGCTACGCCGACTAAAGAGACGCTGATGGCCGGTTCGCACGAGTTTGTGATGTGGAAAGAAGGCTACGAAACCTGGCGCAAGACGCTCAACATTGACGCCGGTACCCTGACGTGGCTCAACTATACGCGGCTTGTGCCGAAGAAGCGTCAGGTCGAAACAGTCGTGACAATGCCGACCCTTGCCCAGACCCTGGCCTCACCCAACAACCGCTATATTGCCGCCCTTGCAGACGCCACGAAGCCAGTTATCAGTTTCTATAACCTTTCGAGCGACAGAGTCAACGAATCGACGCTGCCGGTAGCCACCGACAATTACAGCCAGGCGACGACGCCAGGAATCACCCATCAGTGGGCTATCGACCAGTGGGATCAAGATGGACGCTATCTGCTCCTCAAGCATACCTATGGCGCAAATACTGAGTGGGTTGAAGTTGATCGCCAGACAAATAGTGTGGTTATGAATATTACGCGCACATTTGATACGGATATTGCTAGCGCCTACTTCGCCGACAATAACCCTAGTATTCTGTATGCCAAGATTGGTGATGATGTGCGGCGGGTCAATCTGAGTGATAAGACTGTGTCTGCTCCGCTGGTGAGCCAGGTAGCAGAGTTTAAACCATACGGCAACGTGATTGCCTATGTGCGTTTGGCAGATAAAACGTCAGGCGAGCGCGTAGCGGGGGTAGTCAAAGACGGCGCTCAGCCAGTTGATCTGTACCGCAGCACCTCAAGCCCCCTCGTTCCAGTTCAGATTCGCGCAGCTCGCTATTTCAATAAGGACTATGCCGTCGTGTCGGATGGTGCCTCGGTGCGGATTATGAGCGGCACGTTCCCGGAGTCCCCAAAAGAGCGCAAAGTGCTTAAGACGAGCGGCACGTTTAGCTTTACGAGTGACGTTGCGTGGCTTCAAATGAGCCCGTCTGGCCGCTTCATTATTGCTCAAAATGCAGCTTCGTACGCGGGGTACGATCTCGAACGGCACGAGCTCTCCCCCATAGCGACCCTAGCCGGCACGACCGAACCGAAACCTGTCAAATGGTTGGATGATTACTACGTGTGGTCAGATCGTTCGGAAATGCTCACTTCACGTGAGTTTGACGGCGCTAATCAGCACGCGCTGAGTGCCGTCGCGACGGGCTATGACGCTACCTTGACCCAGAATGGCCGCTGGCTTTACTCTATCGGTAAACGAACCGACGGACACTACCAGCTGCAGCGTATTCGCATGATTCTGCCCTAGCGGGCGCCAAACAGACGTTCGAAAATAGTCGGCGCCGTGCCTGCCATCTCGGAGACCTTGGAAGAATCCGAACCGGTGTTAGAGTCAGTTGGCTTGCTCGCCGAAGCGGGACTTGGATTGACTTGTTCGGCAGTCACCAGTAGGCGCTTTTGAGCGGTCCCCAGGGGTGTACAGGTAATGAGTGTCAGGACCGGCTTATCAGTCGCATAGACGAGTCGGCTGACTTCGGTGGGTAGAACCACCTCCTTTTTGGTGACAACGTAGGTGTAGCGCGTGCCTTGGTAATTGGCGTACACAGCATCACCAGGCTGCACCTTGTCGAGTTGGGCAAAGATGAATTTATAACTACCGGCTTCGAGCACATCGTTACTGGAGTGACCAGCGACAGGTGTATTACCAACTTGGCCGGGTTTACTGCTAGCGCCAGCGATACCAAAATACGCCAGACCATTCTTCATGGCTGCCATTTGCGAATCATAATCTGGCTGCGCATTGTAATCAACTGGCGCATCGACATTGATCTTGGGGATGACGATGTTGGTCAGTGCAGGATCCACCGTCGTCGACGTATTTGGGTCGACAATGATATTCTCTGGATTGATATTACCAGGGCTCACATATGCCTGCACATTGGCAATCAGCAGCTGGTTATATTGCAAGAATGAAAATAGCAACATGACCGCGAAGGCGGCGGCTATAGGAATAAAATGTCGGCTCTTTCGGACCTGGACGACCTTCTTCTGCACCGAGTCGAGCAGTTGGTGGCGCAGTTCAAACAGTGCTTCGTCCTTATCGAGACTACCCGGTTCGGCTGTGTCGGTGCTGCCAAAGACTTGACGAGCGGGTGCGGTATTTTGGGCGGCAATCGCCTGGCGGGCTTGGTGGATGTGTCCGACGTAGTAGCGTTCGTAGTATTTTTGGTAATAATCTTGCCACGCGCTGTGGTACTGCTGCCACTGTTCGGGTGTGGGTGTGGTGCTTGGCTGGTGAGTGCGCTGATATGGATTAGCTGTTTCATGCTCTGATGGCGCTGCCTGAAAGGTGGTATCGATTTGACGACGAATAATATTTGCTGCCGCTTCTTGATGAGTCAGATTTTGGGTAGGTGGCGGGCTGCCCACTGGTGATCCAGGGGTGGGAGGGGGGTCGGACTGAGGTGTATTTGGCTGCATATCTATAGATTCCTACTATTATTTAGTATACAATACATAGCGACCCTTTTGCAGGTTCGTACCGTTTATGCTTTGAAATAGAATTATCCATTTGATGCCGCGATGGCGGAATTGGTAGACGCGCGGGACTCAAAATCCCGTTCCAGCAATGGAGTGAGAGTTCAATTCTCTCTCGCGGCACCAAATAGACGATTTTATGCTTCTTCTCGAAAGTCCAGGCTGGTCGTGACAGCTTTTAATACTTGGCTATGGTTCCATAGCCAGTAACTTGCGGCGCGTGCGGCCACGCTTCCTCGCCAGATAGCCATGGCGTTATCCCACGGCTGAGTGACGACATTTCCCTCGTGAGCGATAATGATGTGATCTTTATGAAGCACCGCAATCGAGCACGGGTACGTGATGGTAAATTTATGGGCTGCTTCCACAAGCTGAGCCAGCTGCATGCTAAACGTCAGGATTTTGGGGTAATAGACAGCTTGGAATAGTTTCTGAAGCTGGGCAAATGACACCACGAGCAAAGTATTAGGCCGCTCAACGAGCAGCTGAGAGCTATTTTTGACTAGATCGACCGCATCACGCGAAATCGTCAGCAACCCCTTATATTCCCGGATAAAATCTTCATACGCAATAGCCGTTTCGCTATTTCTGCCGGCATCACCAATCAGCAGGACTCCGCTGGCCCAGGCTCCGATAGCATGCATTTCACTCAGAGCGTCTTTTGCTAGGCTCCCCGAAGGATTGGTCGCACCAAAAATAACATCAGTCATCGTGGGCGGGATGGTTTTTTTGAGGATATCGGGTAGGAGTACTTTTACCGAGCCCACGCCCGCTTCAAGCGTCTGAGCGTAAGCTTCGGCGACGCCGGCAAAGCCAAGTTTGCTACCGCCGATAATTGCAAGGTTACCTGCTTGGTCGCGGCGCTCGGGTTTACTCCACTCGATATCGGGAAACAGGGGCTTGCCTGCTTCTTGCGTTTGCCAGTACGGGTATGATTCCATAGCTTAGTTACGATTCATATGTTTAGTTCAATACTGACTGGGCAATGGTCGGATCCCATAATTTCGGGATGGATTTTGGCATCGACGACTTTGTCGGCGATTGCCTTGCTCGCCAGCCAGTAATCGATGCGCCAGCCAACATTTCTCGCTCGGGCATTGGCCCAGTGTGTCCACCAGCTATAAGCCTCGGTTTTATCGGGATATTTGGCGCGGAAAGTATCAATAAAACCAGCTTTTTCAAAGGTGTCAAAGCCGGCACGCTCTTCGTTGGTAAAGCCATGTTTGCCGACATTGGGAGCAGGGTTTGCCAGATCAATTTCGTTGTGAGCCACGTTGAGGTCGCCACAAAAAAGCACTGGTTTGGTCTTCTCAAGCTCCTTCACGTGCTCTAAAAAGGCAGGGTCCCACTGGGTGTGGCGCAGGCTGAGACGGCTCAGGTCTCCCTTGGAGTTTGGCGTGTAGACGGTCACGACCCAGAAATCGTTAAATTCGGCCGATATCACCCGGCCTTCTCTACTCGGGTCGCCGTAGCTATCACCTGCAAGCTTGTATTTCTTGGCAATATCATCGGCGAAGCCGTTGATGACCGAGAGTGGCTTGATTTTGCTAAAAATCGCCGTGCCGCTATACCCGGCTTTGTCGGCGCTATTCCAGTACTCATGGTAATCAGGTAAGTCGATCTCGGCCTGGCCTTCTTTGGCCTTGGTTTCTTGCAGGCAGAGGATATCTGGCTGCTCTGTCTTCATAAATTCTTGAAACGTGCCCTTTTTGAGCACGGCGCGGATACCATTGACGTTCCAGGAGTAGAGTTTCATATACTTAGTATACGATATTGACATTCAGCTGCAAAAGTTCTATATTATATTTGTCCAGATACGATGAAAGGTTCATGATGGGACAACGGCATTCTGGGTGGGCAAAGACCCATTCAGGCTCTCGGGCAAACTCAACTTCGCCGTCACGGCGCCGTCACCTTCAGGAGGTACCAGCCAGTCCTTACGCATCAATGGATTTCTCGACGCTTTTCAAGATGGTCGACAATGACCTCGGCGTCGAGGCGTTCCTCGCTACGCTGCCGGATGATCCTGACCAGCCAGCAAGCGAGTAGAGCATACCGCCATAATTCCTCGGAACTATGGCGGTTCTACATTTTCAGAGTACGTTTCATATCGCGGTCTTGATCGCGGCGCTTTATTGTTTCCCGCTTATCATAATGCTTCTTGCCTTTTCCGAGGGCGATAACTACTTTGATAAACCGGCTGGTGGTCAGGAGTTTTATCGGTACAATCGTCATACCAGATTGGCGCTCGGCAGCGAGGGCGTCAATCTGTTTACGGCTCGCGAGGAGCTTGCGAGGAGAGGTGTCGATGGTTCGGGCCCCTACCTTGCCCCTTTCGTTGAGTTTCATGCTAAAGCTGGCATTATTAAGCCATAACTCATTATTTTTGATTGTCACAAATGAGCCTTTGAGCTGAATATGCCCATCACGGGCGGCGCGGACTTCAGGTCCGGTCAGGGCAATGCCCGCTACCAGTTCATCTCCCAGTTCGTAATCAAAGCGCGCCCTGCGGTTGAGGACGGCTTTTGGTGTAGAGTTGGATTTCTTTTTCTGAGCCATAACAAATCTATTGTAACAGATGAGATGACAAGGCTTTGGCATATAGTCACTATCGCGTATAGTAGAATCATGTATAAACGAGTTCTTCTTAAACTTTCCGGTGAGCAGTTGCAGGGTAAATATAACGGCGGGTTTGATGCCGAGCGGGCGACGTGGATTGCCGACGAGGTCAAAAAGGCTAAAGCCGGTGGAGCCCAGATCGTGATTATGATCGGTGGTGGTAACTATGCCCGCGGTGCCCAGCTGGCTGGCGGCGGCGTCCAGCGCGTCACAGCCGATAATATCGGTATGCTGGCGACAATGATGAATGCGTTGGCGCTAGCCGACGTTTTTAATGCCAACGGCCTCCTAGCTCGAGCTGTGACGAACATTAAAGCCGACCAAGTGGCCGATCAGTTCACGCATCGCCGAGCGGTATCGCACCTTGAGAAAGATCGGGTTGTCATCATTGCCGGCGGTATTGGCCGGCCTTACCTGACGACCGATACAGCGGCAGTCAGTTTGGCGCTTGAACTGGACTGCGACGTCATCTTCAAAGCGACGAAAGTCGACGGCGTGTACGATAGTGACCCAGCCACCAACCCGGCTGCCAAAAAGTTTGACACTCTGACGCTTCGCCAGGCTGTCGAACAGCCAGACATTAAGGTAATGGATCAAGCAGCCATTGCGCTAGCGGAAGACCATAGCCAGTCGATTGTCGTGTTTGAACTCTTACAAGAAGGCAATATTGCCGCGGTTATTAGCGGGGAGCCGATCGGTACGCGTATCAGTGCCGAAACCGACTCCCGGGGCGAAGCGTAAGCCATCATGACCCGCCTACCGTACGGCAAGTGGGGAGAAACAACACTTCAGCAACGCTTTATAACGGTCGATGGCAATCAGGTGTCATACTGGGCTGGCAAGCACCGTGCGCATCTGCCAACGCTGCTACTGGTTCATGGCATCACCGGTGATCATAACGGTCTCATTCCCCTGGCTTACGAGCTGTATGATGAGGCAAATATTATCTTGCTTGAGCTGCCAGGTCATGGCAATAGCGAGCGCCAGCCGCTTCGGAATGCCCATGATTTCCAGGTGTGGTTTGACCACACCTTCGTAGCACTGTCCGAATCATTCCCAGTTATTGATTGGATCATCGCGCATTCATTTGGCTGCAGTGGGGTGATAAAAACCAGGCGTGCGAAAGTCATCTTGCTTTGCCCGGTGCCGACGCCAAGCTCGCTGTATCGTCAGTATGCTTGGATCGTCATGCGCCTGGCGCCACTCTGGGCATTTTTTTACAGCTGGAAGATATTCGTGTGGCTACGCGGTGCGGCGCTTCGCAAGGTTCACTCGCTTGAGGCGAGTCGACGGATTCGTTGGGCGGGATTTCAATCGCACGCCAGCTATAGCCAAATCATTTATCAGGCGAAACTGGTCAATATTATCCTTGATCCAGCGGCTTTCACGTCAGTATCTGATCGTGTCAAGCTGGTGATCGCTGGCCTCGAGGATACCACCGCACAGCAACGCGATAGCGCCGAGCTGGGTATGGTCTTTACAGGTACACGCATCGAATTTTTGCGCGGTGGCCACCTGCTCCCTATTGAGTCTCCGGCCCGGACAGCCCATCAGATCAAACGAATACTATGATAAAATAACAGTAGTTTATGAAAAATACGTTAGTGGTTAACATGGTGTCAGAAAGCGACATCTCGGTGCAAGGCCATGGGGTGCATACTTCATACGACGAGATTGCCACGGCACTGGAAAAGCGTGATGACGTGACAGTCATCCGTGGGGATTTTGGACACCAAACCGCCTGTGATGTGGTGCACTTCCACACTATCGGGCCGCGTACTTGGCGCAAACTACTGCAGCGAGGGCCAAAGAAGGTCGTGACGGCACACGTGGTCCCGGCATCGTTTGTCGGCTCTATCATCCTGGCTAAATATTGGCTGTTTGCAGCGCGCTGGTATATGCGCTGGTATTACAACCGCGCCGACATGGTATTGGCGGTATCAGGCATGGTGGCCGACGCTCTCCATGAGGAACTGCACGTGCCACGTACGAAGATTACCCTTATGTACAACACGATTGATATGGAGCGCTATACACCGACACCGAGTAGTAAAAAAACGGCACGCCAGCAATTACATCTCGACCAGCAGGCGTTTATTGTACTCGGTAACGGTCAAGTACAGCCCCGCAAGCGTCTCGACGTGTTTGTGGCGATGGCGAAGGCACTACCCGACGTTACTTTCATTTGGGTGGGTGGCATACCGTTCAAGCAACTGGGCGCCGATCATAAGGCTATGGAAAAGCTCATGGCTACCTTACCTTCGAATATGCAGATCACTGGCGTCATCCCCCACAGCGACGTCAAATTCTACATGCAGGCGGCTGATGTATTTTGCCTGCCGGCCATGCAAGAAAACCATCCTATGTGCGTACTGGAGGCGGCCAGTGCACAGCTACCAATCATCTTGCGGGATATTCCCGAATACGACGATACGTTCGCCCGTGACGCTCTGCGCTGCACGACGAACCAGGCCTTTACAGAGGCTGTAACGGCGCTGCGCCAGCCGGAAGTGGCTCGCCTGTGGCAAACGAAAACCGCACAGATTGCTGAGCGGTTTGACAGCAAGCAAGCGGCGGCTGAGCTTATGCGGCTTTACCGCAGTCTGGTATAATGGACTTCAATGCGTATCGGCCTTTTTACAGACACTTATCGCCCCTCAATTAATGGCATTGTTTATGTGGTTGAATCCTTAAAAAGACACCTAGAAGCCGAAGGCCATGAGGTGTTTATTTTTTGTCCGGCTCGTTCTATTCGTCGTTCCCAGCATGCGTTGGAGTTTGAAGAAGACGAACACGTCATTCGCTTCCCAAGCATTAAGGGTGCATTTTATGACGATTACGATACGAGTCTATTCTTTCCTCCCCGCGTCTTGTCACAGGTACGCGAACTCAATCTCGATGTGATTCACTTCTTTACGCCCGGACAAGTCGGTCTGATGGGTGTCTACGCAGCACACAAAACTGATACGCCGCTGATCGCTCAGCACTGTACCGACCTGCGTGAGTATGTGGAGCATTACAGGGACGGGCTGCTGCTGCCTGGCCTTTTGGCTCTTATTGCCCTGTTTCCCTTTACTGTTAAGGTTAATGGCAAAGATATCCGCGAAATTATGCGGCTCTACCGTCCGCGCCGCGGCCGCGTGCAGTGGAATATCGATATCGTCGAAAAGATGGTGACTCTGGTATACAGCAAGTGCGACGGCGTGATTGCACTGAGCCGTAAGAGTAAAGCACAGCTCGAGAGCTGGCAGCGAGACGAAAATTACAAATATGAGGTGACCCTGCTTCCCAACGGTGTCGACCGTCTGCCGATCGCCAAGAAAAAACAGATCGCCGAATTCCAAGAGATTTATCATATCGACTCTAGTGATGAGGTTATTGGTTTTGTGGGCCGCCTTGGCTCAGAAAAGAACCTGGCAGTCCTGATTCCTGCCTTAGAGCAAGTGGTCAAAACTCGTCCCAAAGCGCGGCTGTTGTTTGTGGGCGATTTTGAGTTCCGCGCTACGCTTGAAAAAATGGCTGCTGAATCTTCTTGCCCCACTCGGATCACCTTCACCGGTGCCCTGCCTCGCGAAACGCTTGGTATGGTCTATGGCAGCATGGATGTTTTCGTCTTTCCGTCTCTCACTGATACGCAGGGCTGGGCTATTCACGAAGCGGCTCACGCTGGTCTGCCGCTGGTGCTGGTGGACACTGAACTATCAGAGGTTATGACGGCTGGTCATAATGGCCTCTATGCCAATAACTCGGCCGAAAGCCTGGCAAAAGCCATGGTTGAGCTGCTGGAAGATCCCGAAAAACGCGCCGCTTTTGGCGAAGAAAGTCAACGTCTGGCACGTACTTTTACTGAAGAAAGCCAAGTCAGAAAATTGGTCCGCTTCTATGAAAAGGCTATTGCGAGCCATCAGCCCCCGTCTGAGTCTCGGTTGCGTTCGTTTTTGCGTGAACGAGAGTAGAGTGTTCTTTTAGGCCAAAAAGAACCAAACAGCCTTCTTTTGACTTGAATCAAAAGAAGCAAAAGTTCAAGTCCTCGCTCATGCTCAACCGGGCCGCTGTTGTAAAGCCCGACAATCATCGAAAGAACTCAGCTTGCATAAGAGCCACCGGCTCTTATGCTTCACTTCAAACAGCTTTCGATTCTATGAGATTGTCGGTTTTACAAACACCGTCGCCGCGTGCTCATGAGAAGGACAGCTAGGGCTTCGCGCCGTTTGTAGCTACGGGGTCTGGGGTATCTGCAAGAACTGGGGATAAAGGCAGGTTCATACCATTGCGCAGCGAGGACTGTTTGAGAGCTTTAGCCCGAGTTCCGCAGCTGCCAAAGAGATGAAGCTGTCTTTATCCGCCATGTTCTGAAGCCACCCCAGAACTTTTGTTTCTTTTGGTTACAAAAGAAAAAGGACATATGGTTCTTTGGTAAAGAACAATTAAAACCCAGATTACCCCTAGTCGTGATACAATTAACAGATATGATTGCCGATATTACCGTCACTGAAAAATCTTTTGGTCCCAAACTTCTGATGAGTGGGATCAAGTTTTCGATTGATGATAGCGAAAAAGTCGGTGTGATCGGCCGTAACGGTGTGGGTAAATCGACACTGTTTGGCATCCTTGCCGGCACCGATAAAGATTTTACGGGCGACATCATTTATAAGCGTGGCACAGTAGTGGTCGCGACTCAGCAGGAGCATCACGACATGGGCGATACGACCGTACTGCAGTACGTGCTGGCCGGACTTCCTGAATACGCCGACCTGTCTCATATTATTGAAACCTATCCACTCACCATGGGCGACGATATGAAGCTCATCAACGAATATACCGATGCTCTGCAACGGTTTGATGACAAGGGTTTTTACCAGATCGAAGAGCAGATCGAACGCGAGCTCGACAACTTTCAGCTGCCGGATGTGGCCCACCGGCCATTTACTTCCCTTTCCGGTGGTCAGAAGCGACTCGTCGAAGTCGTGAAAGTGATGCACTCTGATGCCCACCTAGCCCTGGTGGACGAGCCAACAAACCACATGGACTACGTCGCTAAGAGTCAGTTTATCGACTGGATGAAGGATGCTCGTGAGGCGATGCTGGTCATTACTCACGACCGGGACGTATTACGCCAAGTGGATCGGATTGTCGAGCTCAAAGATGGCAGCAGTGTCAGCTACCGCGGCAACTACGACGCCTATCTCAAGCAAAACGCCGTCTCCACCGGTAGCCAGATGAATGAGTTCGAAATGATCGAGAAGCGCATCGCCAATCTGAAGGTCAAGGTCGTCGACTACCAGCGCCTCAAAGAAAAGTCGCGTAATCCTGGTACGATTCAGAAATTTAAGCGCCTGGAAGAAACCAGCCGTAAGGAGCTTAATGAGCTGCAAGCCAAAGAAAAGCCGACCTTTTGGATCGATAAAGAATCGGTCGAGAATCTGAATTACAAAGTGGCTTCGCAGTACGATAAATTTAAAGCCAAGAACATACGCATGAACCTCAAAGACGATGATAGCCGCAGCAAACACATTATCGTCAGTGCCCGTGAACTATCGCTTGGCTACGACTCTCCCCTGTTCGAAAAGGTCAGCATCGACCTCCGCGAAGGCGAAGCCGTCGAGCTACGCGGCCGTAACGGGGCGGGTAAAACGACCGTCATCAAGACGCTGCTGGGCGATAGCACCGCCACGGTCTTTAAGGGTGAGTTGACGCTCGACAAGCAAATTCGGGTCGGTGTCTACGAGCAAGAAGTCTCGTCGCAGTACTTTGAGCTTTCGCTGGCCGATGCCATTGAGCGCATGTATCTTGATAAGGGCTTGTCGATTAGTAATACCAGAGTGCGCAATCTGCTGAGTGATTATTTATTTACCGAGGGCGACGGCAAGACGCCAATTAGTCGTCTCTCTGGTGGTCAAAAAGCGCGTTTTCAGGTGATCTCCATGCTCGCGAATGATCCGCAGCTACTCATCCTGGACGAGCCGACCAACCACCTTGATCTTCCCAGTATCGAGGAGCTTGAAACGGCTCTTAAGAAGTACTCCGGTGCAATCCTCTATGTCAGTCACGATGGCTACTTCCAAGATGCTATCGGTGGTGACGTGATCCGTATTGGTCTATAGATGACTAAAAGCCATCTCGGCTTCTATAGAGATTTGTATAATATTGTTAGAAACAATACCACCGCGCGCTAAGGTGATGGCACGTCGGGATATTGAGGCTATGGTATCATCATCTGCGCTTTTGAGCTGTTCATCCCATTTCACATAATCCACACTCTTCGTTAGCTCTGGGATAATCTCATCTGGCGAGAGCGTCTTAAGCGCATCTTGAGCATTAAGCAGTTCCATACCCAGTCGACAAAAGTCGGGTGCTCGCGGTACGCCAACATGAAGTGTTTGATGCGGATTAGATTCATGAAAAGTATATCGGCCAAGGTCAGAAGGGTGACAATCCATATCAATCGAAAGGTTAGCCGCAAAGTCATTCAGGAATATCCATAGATCTGCCGTAAGTCGGACATCACTATACCGTTCCGTCTTGTCTAAGGTATGGTCAGTCGGAACGGTCACGGAGAGATCAAGGTGTTGCTTGCCTGGTGGTATAGAAGCCCTAAATTCGATAGTCGTATCGGTCGATTCGTCATATACGATCACCGTATCAGTTAAGGCATGGACTTGGCATGCGAGGCCAAGATCTGCTTGGAGTTTGCGAGATAGAACGCTGACAATAGAACTAGTATCTTTCAAATGACGTGTCCCCACTCGAGGGAGCTCGCAGGCTACAATACCGATAAAACGATCGGTCTCGAAGTCGCCCGTGTCACATGGCAGGTACGTAAGTGAAGCTGCTATTAGATTCGGAACGTCCGAACCTAGGTAATTGACATGAGCCAAGGTCTGTTCATGACGCGTTCCATTGCTGTCGCAGTAATCGAGGTTGTAGTCTACGTCGACTTCATCGAATAATTCCGTACGAAACGCGCTTGAACCGCGCAAAAATGAATAGTTCGTCCCTTCCATAGAGTGATACTATCGAACTCTATCTAACCTGACAAGCATAAGCACTATTCAAGGCGGGGTTGCATTGCAAAAAACTTAAGCGTGGGCTTCGATGCCGTGAGCGTCCATGGCTGCCTGCAGTTTGGGGCGGTCAAAGCCAAGGATGATGTCACCGGCCACATCAGTGACGGGTACACCCTGGAAGTTGCCGCTGAGTTTGCTCATAAGTTCGGCGTGAGCGGCTTCGTCTTCTTCGATATTCTTCGAGATATACGGAATACCAAGGTGATCAAGCCACTGCTTTTCGGTTTTACAAAACGCGCACCAGGTGGTGCTGTAGATAGTTATTTGTGGAGCTGTTGCATCACTCATTGTTGATGTTTCCCTTTCTTATTCACTATACATTTTATACTAAAGGCTTGGTGCGTGTCAAATGCCAGCCGCTACAGAGTTCACACTTGTATACTGATAATTCTAACTCATTTTTCAGTAACATTTGGTATTCGGCCGCCTTCAGAGCTTCTCGCTCCGTGTCGAAGCGACGCTTAGTCTGGCAATTGTTGCCAAAACGAAATCGCGTATGAGGGGTGGCTGGGGTGCGTCTGGGCATACTTTGCAAAAGACTCTTTCTCTGGTACAGTATATAGGTAGATGAGCACATCACCAAAAAAAAGTGATGCAACCCCTCAGCCGCCGGACAAATCGACGGTCATTTTATTGCTCAGCACTATCGGTGACACCACATGGCGGATGTTCATCCCCATCATTGGCGCAACCATGCTCGGGGTCTATGGGGACAATCAGTTCTCGATGAAGCCATGGCTTACCGTAGGGGGAATTATACTAGGAACGATTATTGCTGCCGGACTGGTGCGTAATCAAATGAAGAAAGTACAGCGAACATAACTATGGATT
>Ga0172380_10004327_pt1 | contig 18346 bp, 17 predicted proteins | sample Leawe162metaG_FD_119747 | JGI IMG/M metagenome (GOLD analysis project Ga0172380, IMG submission 119747) | Leachate microbial communities from a municipal landfill in Southern Ontario, Canada - Leachate well 162 metaG | ecosystem: Engineered > Solid waste > Landfill > Unclassified | place... | reverse complement strand
GCAGCGACAACGGACACCATTTTTTTCTTTGCACTTTGCCCGCGGCTGATTAGTTTAACCTTTGCAGGGTAAGCGGAATATAATCGAACCTGTCGCCTTCTTGCATTAAAAAGGAGACTGGCGAAAGACATGCGCTGAATTACAGAGGATTTTGAGATGAAGATTGCAATCAGCGGTAAAGGCGGCGTGGGCAAAACCACGATCATGGCCATGCTGGCCAAATATCTCCAGAAACACGGCAAGGAAGTGCTGGTAATCGACGCGGACCCCAGCCCCCACATGGCCCAGAGCCTCGGCCTGGCTGAGGATGAAAAAATCACCCCCATCGCCGAGATGAAAGAGCTGCTGGTCGAGCGCTCCGGCAAAGTGGACGGCTCGCCTTTTTACAATATCAACCCCCAGGTGGATGACTTGCTGTCCCGTTTCATCGTGGAAAAGGACGGAATCAAGCTCATGGTCCTGGGCGCCATCCAGACCGCCAAGGGAGGCTGCGCCTGCCCGGAAAGCAACGTGCTGAAAAGGATGCTTACCAAGCTGCTGCTTTCGTCAAGTCAGGTGGTGCTGCTCGACATGGAGGCCGGAGTGGAACACCTGGGTCGGGGCACCATCGCCGGAGTGGATCACCTGCTGATCGTGGTGATCCCCTCAAAATCCGGGGTGCGCACCGCGCTGAAGATCAAAAAGCTTGGCGAAGAATCGGGCATCCCCCGCATTTCCTTTGTCGGCAACCTGGTTCAGGATGAAGACGATCGGACCTTTCTGGCCGAAACCCTAGGGGAGCCACCTTTGGCCTGCTTCCCTGATTCCACCGCGATTCGAAAAACGGAACGGTCTGGCCTGCCGATTACCGGGGCGCTGGGGGAGGTTGAGGAGGCGGCAGCCGAGGTGATTCGGCAGATCATGCCGTAATCCACACTATTGCTTCCCTCAGATAAGCCCCGGATCGCATCTGCGGCAAATTGTCGCAGGTGCGGGGAAAAAGCAAGAAGCACTTCAACTTCCCGCTGAATAATGATATGCAACACGGGTTGTTTCCGGCTTGATGAGCCGGCGACAAAGCGGCGGCTGTTTCCTGCAAAAAAGGTGGCTATTCGATGCATACTGCCATATGGCATAAGAATTTAAGCGAAGAGGCAAAAAACACTACCCCGGCCAGAATCGCCTTCGCCTGGCTGCTGCACTTGCGCTGGGGCGCGGTGGCGGCCCAGGTTCTTTTGGTACTGATCACTCTCTTTTTTCTCGAAATCAGCCTCCCCTATCGGATTATTTTCGGCATCCTCGCTTTTGAAATCATCAGCAATTTTCTGTTCGCGTTTCTGCAAAAGAAAGAAACCGCCCTAGTCTCCCGGCTTTTCGCACTGGTCATGTTCCTGGACATCGCCCTGCTCACCGGACTGATCTACTATTCCGGCGGCCCTATGAACCCCTTCACCTTTCTCTATCTGGTGCATATTACTCTGGGGGCCATCCTCATGCCGCCAGGCTGGTCATGGAGCCTGGCCTTTTTCACCACCGGCTGCTATGCCGCCCTTTTCCTGCTGCCCGCGGAAGAAGGCCTGAATCAGCATTGCCACCCGGACCCGGCAATAATGGCCACCCTGAGCGACCCTCTGAAGATCCATCTTCAGGGGATGTGGGTCGCCTTTGCCGTAACCGCTTTTTTTATTGTTTTTTTTGTCAGCAGGATTCAGCTGGCCCTGGCCAGACACCAGAAAACCCTGACTGACCTGCAGGAGGAAAAAACAAAAAGCGAGCGGATGGCCTCCCTAGCCACCCTGGCCGCCGGAGCAGCGCATGAATTTTCCACCCCTTTGTCAACCATTGCCGTGGCGGCAGGCGAGATGCTTCATTCCCTGGGAAAAAACAACGGAGCGGACTCGTCGGAACTTCTTGCCGATGTCAACCTGATCCGCTCTCAGGTTGCCCGGTGCAAGGATATCCTCTTTCACCTGGCCGCCGATGCCGGAGACCAGATGGGCGAGGCATTCACGGATTTTTCTCTGGACGAGCTCATGGAAAATCTTCTCCAGACCTTACCTGATTCCCTTAAAAATCAGGTACACTATACTAACAGAACGGGCGCCCTGTTGCTCAGAATGCCAATTCGCACCCTGCGCCGCATTGTCCGGGGGCTGATCAAGAATGCTCTCGACGCCGCCCCGAACTCGCCGGTGCTGGTGGAATGCCGGCGGGACGCAGACAGGCTCTATATTGAAATTACGGACAAGGGCTCCGGCATGGCCTCGGAGGTTGCCGCCCGGGCCACGGAACCGTTTTTCACCACCAAGGAGCCGGGCAAGGGTTTGGGCCTTGGCCTCTTTCTTGCCAAGTCAACAGCTGAACGGTTTGGCGGAGGCTTGACTCTGATTTCCGCGGAGGGAAAAGGCTCCAAAATAACGCTTTTCCTGGCCCTGCAACAAATTAAAGGTGCTGCGCCTGAGGGATTACATGGATAGGTAACTAACCAGCTCAAGGCCGGAAATGACTCGAACCACCAAACCGTTCAACGGAGCGGTAGTTAAAGTACCAAAACCACCGGATTGTAACCGTTCAGCAGTGCCGCAGATTTGGACAAGCGGACCGGCGCTGCGTACCTCGTGTACGTAAGCCTGGCCGATCATCCGAAGATGTGGTGCTGCTGAATGGTTACGAACCCCCAAACCGTAACTAATCAGCAGTGCCCCAGGTTGCGGTAAACGGGACGGCGAAGCGTACACCGGGTACGTGAGCCGGCCCGATCGCCGCAAGATGGGGTGCTGCTGGATAATTACATGGATAGAACAATTATTCTGGTTGACGATGAGGAGCTGTTCCGGGCGCGGCTGGCAAAGGCTTTTTCCCAGCGGGGGTTCACGGTTTTCACGGCCGGCGATTTCGAGGAAGCCATGCTGGTTATCGGCAAACAAAGGCCGAACCTGGGGGTGATCGACCTGAAGATGCCCGGCAAATCCGGCCTGGAACTCATTGCCGCGGCCAGGAAAATCAACCCGGATATGCAGCTGGTCGTACTCACCGGCTACGGCAGCATCGCCACGGCCACTGAGGCAGTGCGGCTGGGGGCGCTCTATTACCTGCCCAAGCCGGCGGATGTGGATGATATTCTCGGCGCCTTTGCCCGAAACCCCGAACTGGCCCTGGAGGTGGACCAGGATGAGTTCTCGGCCCCTTCTCTGGCCAGGGCCGAGTGGGAACACATCAATCGCGTGCTCACCGACTGTGAGGGCAATATCTCCCAGGCCGCCAAGAAACTCGATCTGCATCGGAGAACCCTGCAACGAAAGCTGCAAAAATATCCGCCCAGTAAATAGTGTCTGTCCGAAAACGAGCAATCTCGTTCGAGTGCAAGACGCGAGCTAGACGAAAAGGTACCCCATGCGGGGCATAAACTCCGCGTACACACGGTACGTGAGCATTTTTCGGCGACTGAGCAATGCGGCAATCGGGCGAAAGGGGTGTTTCCGGATGGGCACTAAATAACCACAAACCGTAAACAGGAGACCACTCATGCGCACGAGACAGACTGGCAACAATTCCAGAACACGGCTTGTTCTTGCGATTGGCGCGGCAATGCTGCTGACCTGCACCCTGGCCTTTGCCGCAGCCCCACCACCGCAGGCGATCACCGAAGGACAGAACTGCGCAACCTGCGGCATGTATCCGCACCGCTATTCCCAATGGCAGACTCAGGTCATCTTTACGGATGGAACCATGTCCGCCTTTGACGGCAGCAAGTGCATGTTCGGCTTTCTTCTTGAGATGCAAAAATACGCGCCCGAACGCAAGGCGGAGCAGGTGGCGGCAGTGTGGGTCAAGGATTTCAAGACCGGCAAGTGGCTTGATGGCAAGACGGCCCATTATGTGATCGCCAGCAAAGAGATGGGCCCGATGGGCAAAGAGCTTGTTCCCTTTGCCAGCCGCGCTGCCGCGGAAGAATTTCAAAAGGTAAAGGGCGGGACCATCGAGACCTATGAGAACATAAACATGGCCACCCTGAAGTCGCTCATGGGAGGAATGCAGCACATGCAGATGAAGATGCCCCACCCTTCGATGCACTGAGCCCTACCCGAAAAGCAAAAAAAGGAGCCATGGCGTGTAAACCATGGCCCCGTCCTCAACTTAATTTCAGGTGGAACTTATTTTTTTGCCGTGGGGCTCAAGACCTTGATGGTGGCCTTGCCCTTGACTTCGGCAATAAAAGCCTCGATATTGGTGGTGACTTTCCCCTGGGTGAGATAGGCGGTAATCTTGTCCTTTGCCTCCTCAAAGCTCACTGTCTTGGCAGGCTTTTTCTCCTCAAGTTTGATCAAGTGGTAACCAAATTCCGTCTCCACGATGTCACTGACCTCGCCGGGCTTCATCTTGAAAACCGCATCAGCAAAAGGCTTTACCATCTGACCTTTGGGGAAAAAGCCAAGATCTCCTCCCCTCTCCTTGCTGGGGCAATCTGAAGACTGTTTGGCCAATTCGGCGAAATCAGCGCCGCCCTTCAACTGTTTTTGGATCTGGACAAGTTTTGCCCGCTTGCGATCCTTATCCGCCTTGGGCTCTGTTTCCTTGGCCGCAATAAGGATATGACGGGCATGCGCCATTTCCGGCTGAGAAAATTTATCCTGATTGTTGTTGTAGAAATCCTTGGCTTCCTGCTCAGTCACCTGAACCTTGCCCTTGAACTTGGTATCGATAAATTTCTGGATGCCCAGGTTTTTGCCGATCTGCTTGCGCAAGAAAGCCTCTGTGATCCCAGCCTCACCAAGAGCCTTGGCAAAGGCCTTGTCATCGGCAAAGCCCTTCTTGTATCCTTTAAACTCATTTTCAATCTCGGTGCTGCTGACGACAATCCCGGCTTTTTTGCTCTGCTGACTCAATAATTCGAGTTTGATCATTTTGTCGAGAACCGTTTCCCGGAGCGAAGCCATTTCAGCCTCGCTGGGTTTGCGGCCCTGTTCCTGGAAACGGGCCACAATCCCCTTTATCTCTCCCTGCACAGCCGAGGCAGCAATGGGCTGACCATTTACCAAGGCCGCCACCTCGTCTGCCTTCTTTTCCGGTTTGGCCCAGACGCTGACGGCAAAGACAATGGTGGCACCCAGGGCTAAGGAAACTAAAACAGCTTTGTTAATTTTTACAAATTGCATGACAGTTCCTTTTATGAAAAAATTTTTCTAATCAAGCCGTCGTTAAAAAATAACTTGAACGATTATTATCCCGCAAACGGCATAAGGAGCCGTAACGAAATGGTCCAGACTGTGCAGATTGTTTTTTAACGGCTCCTAAACTACTAATGAAAGCCAAGTGGCCACAAACAGGGTGAAACTGATCAGCCCGTTCATGGTGAAAAAAGAAAGCTGAATCCGGGACAGATCCTGGGGATTGACTACCAGGTGCTGATAAAAAAGAGCTCCGGCAGTAAAGGCTATCCCAAGATAATAATAAATATCCAATTCAACTATTATACCCGTGAAAACGAACAAAATAAAGGCCAGGCCATGAAAAAAAACCGCGAGCCTGAAGGCTTTCTCCCGGCCGAAGCGGGCCGGCAGGGAGTACAGTCCGGCCTGCCGGTCGAAGTCAGCATCAAGGCAGGCGTAAACCGTATCAAAGCCTGCCACCCAGAAGAGGACTCCCAAAGAAAGAGACAAAGGAAAGCCGACTAAAGTTCCCTTTACCGCAACCCAGCCGCCCAGAGGCGAAAAAGCCAGGGCAATGCCGAGAACCACATGGCAGAGCCAGGTAAAACGTTTGGTCAGAGAATAGATAAAAGTAAGCCCAAGGGCGAAGGGAGAGAGCTTCAGGGTAAGCGGGTTGAGCTGAGAGCAGGCGACAAAATACAGCAGGGTGAAGGAAACAACCAGGGTCCAGGCTTCCCCCAGCCCCACCGCGCCGGCCGGGATAGCCCGATCCGCGGTGCGAGGATTGGCGGCGTCGAATTTCCGGTCGGCGATGCGGTTGAAGCCCATGGCCGCGGTCCGCGCCCCGACCATGGCCAGGATGATCCAGGCAAAAGTGGCGGCCTCGGGAATCCCGCGCTTTGCCAGGAAGGCGCCGATCAAGGCAAAGGGCAGGGCAAAAATGGTATGCCCGAACTTGATCATCTCAAGGAGATCCTTCACCTTGCGCAACATCAATCTTCCTTCCCGGCAAGTCCCTGCCAGCGGGGCAGATCCGCAACCTCGATCCCGAGCAGTTCCGCCACCCGGCCCGCAAAAAAACGGGCCATCTCTTCGATGCTCCGCGGCCGGTGGTAGAGGGCGGGCATGGGCGGACAGATGATGGCCCCAGCCTCGTGCGCCTTCAACATATTGGTGAGATGGGTTCTATTCAAGGGTGTTTCCCGAACCGCCAGCACCAGGGGGCGCCGCTCCTTGAGCATTACATCGGCGGCCCGGTGGATGAGATTGCCACAAACGCCGTTGGCAATGGCGGCGAGGCTCCCCATGGTGCAGGGCAGGACCGCCATGCCGGAAAAATCACTGGAGCCGCTGGACATGGGGGCGGCAAAATCGTGAACCTCATGCCACTTGGCCACATAGGGGTCAAGATCCCGGCGGGTCAGGTCAAGCTCCAGCCCCAGCACCTGGGCGCCGGCCTCGGAAAGAAGACCATGCACCTCGACCTCCTGCTGTTGGCAGAGCTTGAGAAACTCCAGGGCGTACACCGCACCGGTAGCCCCAGTTATGGCCAGGACGATTTTTTTCACTTCACCCCCACATAGACCGTCACCACCCCGAAGGTCAGCGGCCGATGGTAGGTTCTGGCAAACCCGGCCTGGCGCAGCATGCTCAGCAGTACCTCCGGCGCATAAAATTCGGCGATGGAACGGGCCAGATATTCATAGGCCTCGGGATCGCCGGAAACAAGCCCGGCAATCTTCGGCAGCACCCGGTTGAGATAATAATTATAAACCGTCTTGACCAGCGGATTCTGCGGCCGGGAAAATTCGAGAATCAGCAGCTTGCCGCCGGGCTTCAGTACCCGGTGCATTTCCGTCAATCCCTGCTGGGTTCTCGCCAGATTTCGAACCCCGAAGGCCACAGTGACCCCACAGACCGAGCCGGTCTTCGCGGGAAGCTGCTCCCCGTCGCCGCACACCGGAGCGATCCGTTCCTTCCGGTCATCGACCGGAAGATGTCGAACCCCGGCCCGCAGCATGTCTTCGCAAAAATCCACGGCCAGAACCTGCCTTTTTTTGGCCTGCCGGGTCAATTCAAGAGACAGGGGCAGGGTCCCGGCGCAGAGATCGAGTACAACTCCCTCGGGAAACTCCTGCAACTCCCGGGTGGTGACCCAGCGCCAGTAACGGTCGATCTGAAAACTCAACACCGAATTAAGGAAATCATATTTCCCGCTGATCGAGGAGAATTTTTCCTGAACAAATTTCTTTTTTTCGTCCGGATTCTGCATATCGCTACACCCAGAGGGTATAAGTTTCGTTTGAGCAGGCAAGCTGCTCGACTCAGCTTTTCGCCCAGAGGGCATAAGTTTCGTATGAGCAGGCAAGCTGCTCGACTCAGCTTTAATGTATTCCACAGACCTTGAGGGGAAGCGCCGTGGCGGGAACCTCGCCACGCGAAATAAGATACTCGAAAAATCGCTTCAGCGCCTCCTGCTTTTCACTGCCCAAATCATATTCGATGCCTTGCAGAAACCGGTAGCAAGCCTCCTTGTCCATGGGTACCCGCCCCGCCACCCTGGCGCTGATCTCCCGCAACTGCGACCTTCCCTGGCACAGGCAACGCTGCAACTCCAGATGAATGGCTAAAACGGTGTCCGGATCCGTCCGGCAAAAATCCTCGCGCACGGCCCAGACCGCAAAAACAAAGGGCAGCCCGGTTCGGACCTGCCACGCCTCGCCAAGATCAAGCCTGTAAGGATAGCGTCCTTCCGCAGCCAACCGCAAGGCCTCGTCACCGATGGCCAGCACCGCCGCAGGCTTTTCCAGAGCGTTGGTTTCCGCAAGCCGGCCAACCCGATAGCGAGGCCGGAGCTGATAAAAATCCTCCAGAATGATCTTGATCAGACTCACCGATGTTTGCGATTGGGGACTGAGCAGGATGAGCCTTTCCCCCAGCTGGGCAAAGGGAGTTTGCGAAAAGAGCAAAACACTGCCCACCGGACCGGTGGCCGAGATGGAGAGATCGCTTAAAATCCTGTACTCCTCCGGGTGCAGAGCATATTCCTGGGAAGAGACAAACCCCAGATCAAGCTCGTTTTCATGGAGCAGCCGGTTGAGGACTGTGGGCGGCGCCTCGGTGACCTGCCAGTCCGTGCGATGCACGGTCTGCTGCCACACCTCGTAAAGAGGCGCGGTATTGATGAAGTTCACCATCCCGATTCTGGCCGTGATTTTCATTACCGCTACTCCGTAACCGATCACGGGGGAGTGCCCCGGAAGTCAAATAACCACGGAATTCGCCCAGAGGGGCATAAGTGTCGCTAGGCAAACAAGCTGCCAAGCTCAGTTATAAGCGGTCACAGGGTGGTGCAGGTTGCGGCAAGCGGGATGGCGATGCGTACTTTTTTGTACGTGAGCCGGACCGATCGCCGCAAGATGTGGTGCCCTGTGACCGCTTACGCTACTCCAGCCACTCAAGCTGGATATCCGCGCCTGCCGAGGTGAGATAGTCAAGAACCTCGGCCTCGTTTTTCGCCGGACAACGCACCACCGGCAGAGAGGCACAAACGCCGGGAACGACAACCCCGATTCTAGCCGAGATCCCGAGCAGACGCGCACCATTGCCAGTGGCCATGGCAAAAACCGCTTCGGGCGGCAAAGCCGGATGCTCTTGCCGCAAAATCTGCATTTCCCGCCAGAGACTTAAGTGGGGATTGCTGGCCAGGCTGTCCGTCCCCAGCACCAGAGGGATGCCATGGGCGCGCATTTTTTCCACCGGGGCAATCCCCACCCCCATAAAACGGTTGCTGCCGGGGCAGAGACAGACTGCGGCTCCACGCGCGGCCAGAAGGGAAAGTTCCTCGTCCTTCACCTGCACGGTATGGACGCAGAGGGTCTGCTCATCAAGCACCCCCAGGGAATCCAGATAACCGATCGCGCCCAGGCCGGGCACGGCGAAGGAGGCAACCTCCACTCCCCGCTCCCCAAGAAAATCGGCAAACGGGCCGGAGCCGGTGTGCAAAAACTCGATCTCCTGGGCGGACTCGGCCACATGCAGGGGAAACAGGCTCTTGCCGGCCCGGGCTCTGTCCTTTAACGCCCGAATCAGCCTCGGCCCGGCCGAATATGGAGCATGGGCGGTGCAGCAGCGATCTCCCTCTATCCCGGCCAAGGCTGCCAGGGCCGCTTCCTCGGAATCGCCACACAGCCCAAGCATTTCCAGAAAAAAGAGCACCTCGGTCTTGAAGCCCTCTCCCAGCAAAGAGCTTTCCAGCCGGTTGCCGATGTCGGCCACGGCTCGGCAGCCCCCGGCATAGAGTCGGGCCAGAGCCAGGCGCGCGGCATCATCCCTGGCTTCCGGATCGTCAATTTCCGCCCGGGCAGCAAGCAGACCCCTGATCCAGCCGGTTATGTCGCCGGGCATCGGGGCAGCCTCGGCCAGGCCGGCCAGATGAGAAAGTTCGAGATGGGCGTGGCAGTTGACCAGGGCCGGGGTAATGACGTACCCCTCATACTCTTCCACCTTCGCATCAACACCTTTTAGGTCGGCATACGATCCCACCGCCGTCACTAGACCGTCTTCGGTGAGTACTGCGCCGTCAGCGATGACCGGGCCATGGCCCGGCACGACAAAGGGTGCCCGGTAAAGGTAGCGAGGGTATTCCTGCATCTTACACCAGCGAGTAGTCCATGCGGCGCTGTCTCGGCACACAGCCCGCGCCTTCGACCAGAGCCCTGATCTCCTGCTCGGAAAGGCGGAAGCCAACCCCGGCCGCGGCCACCACATTCTCTTCGATCATGGTGCTGCCGAAATCATTGGCCCCGAAAAACAGGGAGAGTTGGGCAATTTTAGGCCCCTGGGTCACCCAGGAGGCCTGGATATTGTCGATATTGTCGAGAAAAATCCGCGAAAGAGCGAGCATCTTCAGATACTGAAAAGCCGTGGTCTTGGGAAGATGGGCAAGCGCAGTGTTGTCCGGCTGGAAGGGCCAGGGGATGAAGGCGGTGAAGCCGCCGGTTTTATCCTGCAGAGCACGGACCCTGGCAAGGTGTTCGATCCGTTCGGCCAGGGTTTCAAGATGCCCGAACATCATGGTCGCGGTGGTCCGCATTCCCAGGCCGTGCGCCTCCTCCATCACCCCGAGCCAGGCCTCGGTTAAGCATTTGCGCGGCGCGGTTTCCCGGCGCACCCGGTCGCAGAGGATCTCCGCCCCGCCGCCGGGGATGGAATCAAGGCCGGCCTGCTGCAGACGGACAAGTACCTCCCGCACCGGCAGGCCGGAAAGGCTGGCGAAATGACAGATCTCGGGCGGAGAAAAGCCGTGGATATGGATCCCGTACCCCTTGATAAAGCGGAGCATCTCCTCATAAAACTCCAAGGGCTTGTCCGGATGGAGCCCGCCTTGCAAAAGGATCTGGGTGCCACCCAGCCCCTTGGTTTCCTCGATCTTCCCGCCAAGCTCGGCAAAGGAGAGTACCGAGCCGGCCGGGTCTTCCGGGGCCTTGAAAAAAGCGCAGAACTTGCAGGCGGAGATGCAGATGTCGGTGTAGTTGATGTTGCGGTCGACCACATAGGTGACCATCGGCTCCGGGTGCTTGCGCCTGCGGATGGCGTTGGCCAGAAAGCCCAGCTGGTAGAGATCGCCATTTTCCAAAAGCGCCAAGCCCTCTTCCGCCGTGAGCCGCTCTCCGGCCAGAATCTTGTCATTCATCTGTTCTATCTTCATAACACTCACTTTTAGCAATCAGCAATCAGCTGACAGCTGACAGCTGATTGCTGTCCTTTTAATACTCCCTGATTACGTTGTACAGGGTGTCCCGCTCCACCGGCTGCCGCCCGGCATCCCGGATCAGCCGGATCAGCTCGGTGTCGGCCATGGCCCCGCCGGCCTCTCCCCCGGCCATGTGGGTGATCAGCTCTTCCTTGACCGTGCCGTCCACATCGTCGGCGCCGAAGGAGAGAGCGACCTGGGCCAGCTTGGGGCCGATCATCACCCAGTAGGCCTTGATGTGCGGGAAATTATCGAGGAAACAGCGGGCCACCGCGATGTTCTTGAGATCGTCAAGGCCGGTGGTCCTGGCCAGTTCGTGCAGTTCGGTGTTCTTGGGGTGAAAGGCCAGGGGGATAAAGGTAAGAAAGCCGCCGGTTTCATCTTGGGCCTCCCTAAGGGCGGCAAGGTGCTCCACTCGCTCCTCTACGGTTTCGATATGACCGTAAAGCATGGTGGCGTTGCTCTTGAGCCCGAGCCGGTGGGCACCTTTGGCCACCTCAAGCCAGCCTTCCCCGGAAAGCTTTTTCTCGCAGGTCCGCTCTCTGATCCGGGGGCTGAACACTTCGGCCCCGCCGCCAGGGATCGAGCCCAACCCGGCCGCAACCAGCTCCCTGAGGGTCTCGGTAACGGACTTTCCGGCCAGGCTTGCCAGATGGGAGATCTCCACGCAGGTAAAGGCCTGGATATGGATCTGAGGCCGCACCTCCTTGATGCCGCGCAGCATGTCGCGATAGTACTGGTAGGGCAGATCCGGATGAATGCCGCCCACCACATGCACCTCGGTTATCGGCTCGGCCAGCCGCTCCCGCACCTTGGCCTTGACCTGCTCCACCGTCATCTCATAGGCCTGGGCCGACTCCTTGTCCTTGCCGAAGGCGCAGAATTTACAGAGATTGGTGCAGATGTTCGAGTAGTTGATATGCTGGTTGTAAATGAAAAAGGCACGGTTGCCGTTGAGCCGCTCCCGCACGATATTGGCCAGATAGCCCACGGCCAGGATATCGTTGCTTTTATAGAGCCGGACCCCTTCCGCAAAGCTGAGCCGTTCCCCACCCTTGACCTTTTCCAGGATATCGCCAAGCCCCGCCGCCGCCACCATCTGTTCCATCTTTCAATCTCCTTCCAAGTCACCGCAGGGAGTTCCCTGTCGGAGAATGTTTTCGCGATTTCGGCTGCGTTGTCTCGCCCAGGGACGGGCGGGACAGCAGATGCCTCGGAGGCGGACAGGATGTCCGCCGAGTGTCAATTGTCGGCAGCAATGCCGACAATGAGCGAAAACATTCTTCGACAGGGAACGGTTACTTGCCTAAAGCGTTATCCTGCTGCCTCTCCGGCTGCAAACCGGTCCGCAGCACCGCGACCATACTGTCAATTTCCTCATGCAGCCGCTCGGCGGGCATCCCGGCCAGGGCCAGCCCCCCGTCGAGATACGGCTGGGCATATCCCTGCAGAAAGCGGTCCAGCATCGCATCCAGAATAAAAACCACCTTGGCCACCGGGATATCGCGGCGCAGCACGCCCTGACTCATGGCCCGATCCGCCAGGGGCCCAAAATATTCCAGGGAAAAAAGGCGGACCCTAGCCACCAGCTCCTCCCGGCGCGGGACATCCCGCTCGAACAGCACCTTGAGATACACCTGAAAATATTCCGGGTGGTTGTCAATGAAGGCTATCCCTGCCAACAGTACCTGTCTTGCCGCAACAAAGAAATCATCCCGGCCATTGCCTGCCACCGAGGTCTTGACCTGCTGTTTTACCTGCCGGGTAAAGTGATCGAACACATGCAGGAACAAGGCTTCCTTGTTGTCGAAATACTGATAAAGCGAGCCCTTTGATATACCCAACCGCCGGACGATGCTGTTGAGACTTGCCCGCTGATAACCCTGTTCGGCAAACTCGGCCGCCGCCGCACGCACGATGCTTTCCCGCTTTTCCAGCGGCAGGTTGACAAAGGTTTGTTTTGGTTGCGCAAGGAAGGTATCCATAATATGACCAGGCGGTCACATTAGGAAAAATAGGAATTCTCTGCAAGACATTTTTTGACGGTTAACAAATAACTTTAACTATCCAGAGATACAATCGCTAAGCACATTAAAATATTACAAGAAAAATGATTTTTGCGGACTATCCCCTTACCTCCCGTACACATCCTCAAATCTCTCGATATCGTCCTCCCCCAGATAGCTACCGGTCTGGACCTCGATGATTTCAAGGGGAATGGTGCCGGGATTTTCCAGGCGGTGCTTTGCCCCGAGCGGGATGTAGGTGGACTGATTTTCCGTTAAAATAATGGTCTGATCGCCATTGGTGATATGGGCCGTGCCCTTTACCACCACCCAGTGCTCGGCCCGGTGAAAATGGCGTTGCAGGGACAAGGTGGCGCCGGGATTTACTATGATCCGTTTTACCTGGAACCGTTCCCCGCAATCCACCCCCTCGTAAGAGCCCCAGGGGCGAAAGACCTTCTTGTGCCGCCGGACTTCTTCCCGCTTCTCCAGCATCAGGCGCTTGACAATGGTCTTCACCTCCTGAGTCCGATCCTTGGCCGCGACCAGCAGGGCGTCCTTGGTTTCGACAATGATAAGATTGCTGAGGCCGATTGCCGCGACCATACTGTCGCCGGCGTGGATATAAGAATCAGTCACCTCTTCGGCCAGGACATTGCCGATGAATATATTGCCTTGCCCATCATGCTCGCCGATCTCCCAGAGGGCTTCCCAGGAACCAACATCGCTCCAGGAACAATCCAGGGGGACGACCACCGTATCCCTGGCCCGCTCCATCACCGCATAGTCAACAGAATTGGCTGGGCTTGCCGAAAAAAGTGCCGAATCCAGGCGGGTAAAATCGAGATCCTGGGTGCGGGCGGCATAGGCCTGCGCCACGCAATCGGCCATGAGCGGTTCAAACTCCTTGAGGGTCGCCATAAATCCCGCTGCCCGAAAGAGGAACATGCCGCTGTTCCAGAGATAGCCTTGATCAAGATACTGACCGGCTTTTTCCAGAGAGGGTTTTTCCACAAAACAGTCCACCGCGAAAACAGGCGGCTCATCCCCGCCCACCACTTCTCCTTTCCTGATATAGCCATAACCAGTATGCGGACTCCGCGGGACAATGCCGAAGGTAACCGGATGTCCCTGCACGGCGCAGGAGGTTCCCCTGGCTACGGCTGCGGCAAAATTTCCCTCATTGCCGATGACATGGTCCGCGGGCAGGACCAGGATAACCGCCTCTTCATCCCGCCGGATCGCCTCCAGGGCGGCGACGGCAACAGCCGGGGCCGTATCCCGCCCCACTGGTTCGATGATGATCGTCGCTTCCCCGCCAATGGCGCGGACCTGCTCGGCCACCAGAAACCGGTGCTCCTCCGTGCAGACAACGATGGGGGCTGCGAACCCCTTCAGAGCCTGGACCCGCAGCATTGTGTTCTGGAGCATGGTCTTATCGTTGACCAGGGGAAGAAGCTGCTTGGGATGGCACTCCCGGGACAACGGCCACAAGCGGGTACCGGATCCTCCGGCAAGGATGACCGGGATTATAACTGCGTGTTCTTTCTTCATGAGACTGTTTTCCCCTTCAGCGCCTGATTGCTTGCACAAGAATTTTCTCTTGAATTTTTACTATTTTATACCGCTCAATGTCAAGTGAGCATGACCAAACCACTTCCATTATCCCTTGACCACGAATCAACCTTTGTGTAGTCATAAAGTAAGGTGAGGACCTTCCATATGAGGCAACCATGAACGCATCTTCCAAAAATATCCATGCCGCGGCCCCAAGTGTCGTTCTTGACTTCCTGGCCCGCACCCTCCCCTTTAACGAGCTTGAGGAGAATACGCTGAGAAATCTGGCTGCCGGCTGTCTCATTGATTTTTTCCCTAAAGGAACCGTTATTTTCAGACAGGACCAGACCCAAGTCCACCATTTTTATATCATCCAGCAAGGCGGGGTAAAGATCTACCTCAAGGACGAGGATGGGACCATAACCCTCAAGGATTTTCGCGGCGAGGGAGAGTATTTCGGTGCCCTGCCCATTATCCAGGGAACCAACCTGGCCAACCTCAACGTCGAGACCGTTGAAGATACTTTCTGTTTTCTCTTTCCGAAAGAGGCCTTTCTGGAACTCATCCAGTCATCCCCCAAGGTCACCCATTACTTTCTCCGCAGCATGTCCGAAAAACTGGTAAAAACCGCTTATGCCCAGTTACGGCAGCACAAGATTGCCCCGCGGACCGATAGCGCTTTGTTTCTTTTTTCAGCCCAGGTCGGTGATATTATCAAGGGCGCTCCTGAAACCATTGCCGAAACGGACAGCGTCCAGATGGCCGCGGCCCGGATGGCGGAGCGGCACATCGGCTCCCTGCTGGTCCACAACCAGGAGAAGAAGATCATCGGCATCATCACCGACCGGGATCTGCGCACCAAGGTGGTCGCGGCGGCACTCGACTACCAGACCCCGGTGGGACGGATCATGGCCACGCCGCTCAAAAGCATCCCCTCCCATAAAGTATGTTTCGACGCCATGCTGCAGATGATGCACCTTTCCATCCACCATCTGGCCGTCGAGCATCAGGGAACCATCAGCGGGGTGATCACCACCCACGATATCATGCTCCTCCAGGGCACCTCTCCCCTCTATCTGTTCCGGGAAATCGTGGCGCAACGAACCATAGAAGGGCTCTATCCCCTGGCAGAAAAGATCCAGGCGGTCATCCGCACCCTCATTGAGGAAGGCGCCAAGGCCAACAACATCACCAGGATGATCACGGTACTAAACGACCACATCCTTGACCGTCTCCTCACCCTGCTTGTCGAGGAACTCGGCCCAGCGCCCTTGCCCTTCTGCTGGCTGGTCATGGGCAGCGAGGGCCGCAGGGAACAGACCTTCATGACCGATCAGGACAACGCCCTGCTTTACGCCGAGCCGAAGGACGAGGCACAAGCAGAACTGGCCGCCGCGTATTTCAAGACTCTGGGAGAGACGGCGATCAAGCATCTGGTTCGCTGCGGCTATCCGCCCTGCCCGGGCGAGATCATGGCCTCCAATCCAAAATGGCGGCAGTCTAGCACAGGCTGGCGCGGCTATTTTGATCAGTGGCTGCACCGGCCCGAACCGCTTGAAGTCATGCATTCCACCATTTTCTTTGACTTCCGGGCCGCATACGGCGATGCGACCCTGGCGGAAGACCTCCGGCAATACCTGGTGCGCAACGTGCCCCAACAGGAGATTTTCCTCCTCCATCTGGCCCAAAACGCCCTGGAGGCGAGACCGCCGCTTTCTTTTTTTCGCAACCTCATCGTGGAAAAGGACGGAGAACACAAAAACTCCCTTGATCTCAAGAAAAATGGTTTGCTCCCTTTTGTCGACTTCGCCCGGCTCTTTGCCCTGAAACACGGAATCCCGGAAAACAATACCCTTGGCCGCCTTCAGATCCTCCACGAGGACAGCCATCTTTCCCATGAGCTGTACAGTGAAACCGTGAAGGCCTATGAATTTCTCATGCAGATGCGGCTGATTCATCAACTGCGCATGCTTGAGCAGCATCAATCTCCGGATAACCACATCAATCCAGCGGATCTTTCCGAACTAGAAAAACAAGCCCTTAAGGAGTCCTTCGAGGTGGTTCGCCGCCTGCAAAGCCATATCCGGCAGGAATACCGGCTTACCGAGGGATAGTGATGACTTTTTTCTCTATTTCTGAGCTGTTCTCTCATGTTCACCCAATGTTCGTCGAGAACAAACGCTATTTCAAGGCCCTCGACCAGTTCCTACCGATGGAGGAATATGAGTTCGTAGTTTTAGACACGGAATTAACCGGACTCCATGAGCGACAAGATGAAATTGTCTCCATCGGGGCGGTACGGATCAAGCGCCTGCAAATAATGGTTGGAGAAACCTTTTACGCCCAAGTGAAACCAGTAAAGCCGCTGCCCAAAAACAGCACCCTTATCCACCGCCTCACCCCGCAGCAACTGAAAGATGCTCCGCCGCTTGGCGAGGTGCTGCCGAGCTTCATTAATTATTGCGGCAAGGCCCTCCTGGTCGGGCATTTTGTCGATCTGGATCTCGCCTTTCTTAACCGCGCCTGCAAACGCCTCTTTGGTTCACCACTCCACAATCCCTGCGTTGACACCCTGCGACTTGCCCAGATCCATATGGAAAGCTTCGGCTCTCCTTACCGGAACAAGATTGATGATGGCCACTCATACAGCCTCTCCGAGCTCAGCCGTCAATACGGGCTGCCTGCCTTTGCCCCCCACGACGCCCTGCAAGATGCCATGCAAACCGCCTACCTGTTTCTCTTTTTAATTAAGAAATTTCAGGGAGAAGGATACCGCACCCTGCGGGAAATCTTCCGCGCCGGCCAAGGGGCGCGCTGGGCACTGTAAAACAGCCGCTCAATTTCCCGTTGTCACCGGCAGCTTTTTCAGACTGCGTAAAAATACCTAAAAAAAAGTTGACAGCGATCTTACCCGCGGGTATTTATACCTAATTTCTTCATGGTACTTACCCAGGCAGAACTAGGGTAACATGATGAAAATATTACTTTTTTAGACAGAGACACACTACTTACGTCTTACAATCAACCAAAGGAGGCCGCAATGCAAAAAGACGTCCACAGTCTGCTCGAATCGAGTGAATTCAAATCCCTCGTGGCAAAACGGGCAAAGGTATCAATACTGCTGACGATTCTGCTCTTCTTCTCATACTACGGCTTCATCCTGCTGATCGGCTACAACAAGCCTTTCCTGGCCCAGAAGCTCAATGAGACAACGGCCTCCACCCTGGGAATTCCCCTGGCCATATCGGTTATCCTCGCCTCCTGGCTGCTCACCGTGATCTATGTTGTTTGGGCCAATGCCATTTACGACCCCGAGGTCAAGAGACTGCGGGCCAAGCTGTTCGGAAAATAAGAGCACCTTTTCCTTTCCCTTACTATATAAACCAAGGAGAATTCACCATGCCACCAGTAACCGAACAGGCGGCGGGCGCCATCCAGACCACCCTGGGAACACCCACCGCGCCTGCCATTATCTTCTTTTTGATCATCGTCGCCATCACCCTGGCGATCACCTATTGGGCGGCCAAGCGCACCAAAACCACCAAGGAGTTTTACGCCGCAGGCCGCAGCGTCAGCGCCTTCCAGAATGGTCTGGCCCTGTCGGGCGACTACATGTCCGCCGCCTCCTTTCTGGGCATCGCCGGTATGGTCGCCCTCAAGGGCTACGACGGCATGATCTACGCGGTGGGCTGGCTGGTCGGCTGGCCGGCGCTGATGTTCCTCATCGCCGAGCCCCTGCGCAACCTGGGCAAGTTCACCTTTGCCGACGTGGTTGCCTTCCGCCTCAAACAAACGCCGGTGCGTATCGCCTCGGCCATCGGCGGCATCCTCACCGTGCTCTTCTACACCATCGCCCAGATGGTGGGTTCCGGCAGCCTGATCAAGCTGATGTTCGGCAT
>Ga0172380_10004326_pt1 | contig 18351 bp, 16 predicted proteins | sample Leawe162metaG_FD_119747 | JGI IMG/M metagenome (GOLD analysis project Ga0172380, IMG submission 119747) | Leachate microbial communities from a municipal landfill in Southern Ontario, Canada - Leachate well 162 metaG | ecosystem: Engineered > Solid waste > Landfill > Unclassified | place... | reverse complement strand
TCGAGCAGCAGATGAACGGCATCGACAACCTGCTCTATTTCTCGTCCGAAAGCACGAAGGACGGGAACATGACGATCACGCTCACGTTCCGCCAGGGCACGAACCCGGACGTGGCCCAGGTCCAGGTCCAGAACAAGCTCGCGCTGGCGGTTCCGCTGCTGCCCCAGGAGGTCCAGCAGCGCGGGATCCGCGTGGCGAAATCCACAAGAAACTTTTTGGCCATCGTGGCCTTCGTCTCCACCGACGGAAGCATGAACGCGGCGGATCTGCAGGATTTCGTCGTGTCGAACATCCAGGATCCGATCAGCCGCACGCCGGGGGTCGGGGATTTCCAGGTGTTCGGCACCCAATACGCAATGCGGGTCTGGCTCGATCCCACGAAGCTCGCGAACTACGGGCTCACGCCGGGCGACGTGCGCCATGCCATCGCGGCCCAGAACGTGCAGGTGGCTTCGGGCGAGATCGGCGGGCTCCCTTCGGTGCCCGGCCAGCAGATCAACGCCACGGTCATCGGGCCCTCGCGGCTTTCGACGCCGGAGGAGTTCGGCGGAATCCTGCTGCGGGTCGCGCCCTCGGGCGGGCAGATCCGCCTCAAGGATGTCGCCGAGATCAGGCTCGACGGGGAAAATTTTTCGGTTGCGGCCAAATACAACGGCCAGCCGACCTCCGGCATGGCGATCCGCCTGGCGACCGGAGCCAACGCGCTCACGACGGTCGAGGCGGTCCGGGCCACGATGGAGCGGCTCCAGCCGACGTTCCCTCACGGCGTGAAAGTCGTCTACCCCCTCGACACCGCCCCGTTCGTCGAGATCTCCATCCACGAGGTGGTGGTGACGCTCTTCGAGGCGGTGCTGCTGGTTTTTTGCGTGATGTATCTGTTCCTGCAGAATTTCCGCGCGACGCTCATCCCGACGATCGCCGTGCCCGTGGTTTTGCTGGGGGCTTTCGCCGTTTTGTCCGCCTGCGGATTCTCGATCAACACCCTGACCATGTTCGCGATGGTGCTGGCGATCGGGCTCCTGGTCGACGATGCCATCGTGGTGGTCGAAAACGTCGAGCGCGTGATGTCCGAGGAAGGGCTTTCGCCCCGGGAGGCCACGCGCAAGTCCATGTCGCAGATCACGGGCGCGCTGATCGGCATCGGCCTCGTGCTTTCCGCAGTGCTCGTGCCGATGGCCTTCTTCGGCGGGTCCACGGGAGTCATCTACCGCCAGTTCTCGATCACTGTCGTGTCGGCGATGGCCCTCTCGGTCCTGGTCGCCCTGATTTTTACGCCGGCCCTCTGCGCGTCGATGCTTCGTCCGGTCCCCAAGGGCCACCGGGCGTCCACCCGCGGATTTTTCGGGTGGTTCAACAGGACGTTCCGGTGGGGGACGGACCGATACGTGGGCACCGTGAACCAGATTTTGCGCCGGGGTGGACGGTTCATCGCCATCTATCTGGCGATCGTGGCCGCAATGGTGGTCCTGTTTGAAAAACTCCCCACCTCCTTCCTTCCCGACGAGGACCAGGGGATCATGTTCGCGCAGGTCACGACCCCGCCGGGCTCCACGCTGGGCAGCACGGAAAAAGTTTTGGACAAGGTCCGGAATTACCTGCTCGACGAGGAGAAGGCCAACGTGGAGTCGGTGCTGACTGTGGCGGGGTTCAGTTTCGGCGGACGGGGTCAGAACGCGGGCCTGGTTTTCGTGAGGCTCAAAGACTGGAACAGCCGTCCGGGAAAACAGAACCGCGTGCAGGCGATCGCCAGGCGGGCGATGCAGCGGTTCACGAGCTACCGCGAGGCTCTGGCCTTCGCGTTTCCGCCGCCGGCCGTGTTCGAGCTCGGCAACGCCACGGGATTTGATTTCCAGCTCATCGACCAGGCGGGCCTCGGGCACGAAAAGCTGATGGAGGCGCGCAACCAGCTCCTCGGGATGGCCGCAAAAAGCCCCGCACTGGTCGCGGTGCGCCCGAACGGGCTCAACGACGAACCGCAATACCGGATCAAGATCGACCACGAAAAGGCCGGGGCGCTCGGGTTGACGATTGCCGACATCAACAGCACGCTCTCGACCGCATGGGGGTCCGCCTACGTCAACGACTTCGTCGACCGCGGAAGGATCAAGCGGGTATTCCTCCAGGGCAAGGCCTCCTCGCGCATGCAGCCCGAGGATTTCGGGAAATGGTATGCGCGCAACGCCACGGGACAAATGGTGCCGTTCTCCGCGTTTGCCACCGGGCAATGGACCTACGGCTCCCCGCGCCTCGAGCGCTTCAACGGGCGCCCGTCCATGCAGATCCTCGGGCAGCCTTCGCCCGGAGAGAGCAGCGGCACCGCCATGAAGGCGATGGAGGAGATCGCGGGCAAATTGCCGGAAGGGATCGGCTTCGAGTGGAGCGGGCTCTCCTACGAGGAACGCGCCGCCGGGGCGCAGTCCGGCCCGCTCTACGCCATCTCGCTCCTCGTCGTTTTCCTCTGCCTCGCCGCCCTCTACGAAAGCTGGTCGATCCCGACGGCGGTGATGATGTCCGTGCCGCTCGGGATCCTGGGAGCGGTCGTGGCCACGCTGGGCCGGGGGCTGTCGAACGACGTCTTCCTGCAGGTCGGCCTGCTGACGATCGTCGGGCTCTCCGCAAAAAATGCCATTCTCATCGTCGAGTTCGCCAAAGCGAATTTCGACCGGGGCATGGGGCTCGTGGAATCCGCGCTGGTGGCCTCCCGCCAGCGCCTGCGCCCGATTCTCATGACCTCCTGCGCCTTCATGCTCGGCGTCCTTCCGCTCGCGATTTCCACCGGTGCCGGCTCGGGCGGGCAGAACGCCATCGGCACCGGGGTCATCGGCGGGACGTTCTCGGCGACCTTCTTCGGCATCCTCTTCATCCCGCTGTTTTTTGTCGTTGTCCTCCGGCTGTTCCGGGTAAAACCGCGCACGATCGGGAATATGGGGTCAGGCGACATTTGACACAATCATCTGGTTCGCTCATGTCCAAATTGTCAGAAATCTTTGACTTCTCTGACCCCCAAAATCAAAAATTCAAAAACTATCGGGCTAAACTGTCACCTTGCTTCATCTGATCAGGATTTCAGCCAGGCGATCACGTCTGGGGCGGTGATGTTCTGAAGGCACAGTCCGGGTTGTCTGCGCGGGCATTTGTTCTTTTTGTTTTTCAGGCAGGAGCAGGGCCGGGCGTCGGCCAGTGCGCCGGGATGGAGGGGACGCCAATGCTCCGCCCTCGAGGGGCCGTAGTGGAGCAGCATCTTTTTTTCGAAGGCGGCGGCGATGTGGGCCGGGGCCGTGTCCGAACCCCAATACCGGTCGCAAAGCGAAATCGTTGCGACGAGCCCGTGCCAGTCGAGTTCGTGGAACACGCGGGCCTTCTCCGCGGGGAGCCCTTCGGTGCAGAGACGCACATGTTCGCGCTCGGCCGGATCGCGCCCGCTTGTCGCCACCACGCCATACCCGCATTCGAGCGCTGCGGCGAGGACCTCCCGCGCAACCCCGACGGGGATGGCCTTCTGCATGTCGCGCGATGTCACGTGCATGTGGAACAGTTTCGCGGGGAGGCATTCCAATTCCCGTCGCGCCAAGGCGAGAGATTCCTCTCTTGGGACCAGTCCGAAATGGGTTCCCCGAGAAGCCACGCCGCACGCCTCCAGCAACTCCAGGCGCTGGATCAGCGCATGGGGTTTCGTTTTTTTGTGGCGTGGACGGAAGTGGTAGGCCGCCCTCCTCAGCGACCATGCCGGAAGTTTGGGGCGTTCGTAGGCGACTCGGAACGGTGCCCGCGAAACCAGCGCCACGAGCGCGCTGCGGTCGTTGCCGGTGAAATCGACGGCCCAGTCGTAACCGCCCCGGGCGATTTCGGAGGCGAGGGAAATCTCGCGCATGATACTGCGTCGCGGCCATTCGATGGCCCGCGAAACATCCTGGCAATCGTCCAGCGCACAGGCCGTTCCCGCCGCCACCACCGCATCGATCCTGGCCCCTGGATAGGCCGCGCGGAGGGCGCGCAATGCCGGGCGCAGCAGGAGCGTGTCGCCCAGATATCTAAGGCACACGACCAGCACGGCTTTCGGCTCGGGAGGCGAGGGGTTCATGCGTCGCGGAAGAACAATTTTTCGAGGCTGGGGAAGACATCCTCCGGACGGAGATCGCACATCGAGGCATCGGATGGCGCGCGATATCCGGCGGGCTTCGGAAGCTGGATCACGATGTGTTTGCCCTGGTCCGCCAGCGGTCCCACGCGCGCCGCACCGGGCGTGCAGTGGAGCAGCGCCAGCGTGGGCACGCGGAGGGCGAAGGCGAGGTGCATGATCCCGGTGTCGGTCGAGACAACACACCGGCTCCGTTCCAACAAGGCGGCTGACTGCGGCAAGGGCAGGCATCCGACCACGTCATAAAACGGGATCCTCCCCTCCGTGGCTGCCGCGGAAAATTCGGCGGCTTTCTTCCGGTGGTCGGGGCCTCCGAGCAGGAAGATCGGTCCGATGCGCGCCGCATTTGCGAGTTCGGCCAGTTTCAGAAAATGCTCCACCGGCCAGTCGCGGTGGGGCCCTCCGCCGCCTCCGATTTGGAATGTCACGCCCGGCTTTGCGGGAATATCCAGCCCCGCCAGGGTCTTGTCCAAGGACAGGCGGTCTTCGTCCGCAACTTCGTAAACCATCCTCGCCCCGGCGATCGCGGCTCCGGCCCCGGCTGCCACGTGAACCGCCTGGACCGCGAGATGTGCCCGCCGCAACCCGGGCCCGTCGATATTTTTTGCGCACAGCCACGGCATTTCCGTCCGCCACGCCAGGCCGACGGTGGCATCGGGCGCGAGCAAATATCCCAGGCACCGGGCTTCCGGATCGTGGCAACTGAGATAAAGAACCGCATCCCAGGGAGCGCTTTTGCGGAGCCGCCACCACAGCGCCAAAAATGCGTGCGGGCCCTTCCGCAGAAAATGCAATTTTTTCAGGAGGGGGTTGTGTCGGGCGATGTCCGTGCGCCGGTGATGGACGACCGCTTCGATACGGATCCCCGGAAACCGTGATGCGAGCGCGTGGATCCCGGCGGAGTCGAGCAAGGCGTCGCCGAGGCCTGCGGTGGAGAAGACGAGCACGCGGCTTTGCGGCCCGAGCGGGAGGGGTTTCTCCACCGGTGGCCTCGCTTTTGCCAGGAGCCCGAAGATCGCCTTGTGCGCCAGGAGATTGGCGGAGGAGGAGAGGCTGAGTTGCCCCTTCCTTTTTCCGGGATTGACCACGGGCGCTTACCGGACAACCGACTTGCCGTCGGAGGAAGGTCCGCCCGACACCGGCACCAGGACATGCTGGTATTTCGGGATGCCCGCCTTCAACATCCGGGTGTAGGGGCCGTTCACCTTCTGCGGGTTATACATGTCGCGGCGGTTTTCAAGAGTCGTGCAGGATGCGAGCGCCAAAGCCGCCAAAGCGAAAAGTGCGAGGGAAGGTTTCACGACCCAGAGATAAAGGCAGAACACCGCCGGGTGTCAATTACGGACACTTGTCGTCGGGCGGTTTGGGATTGTCAGCGCGCGCTCTGCTGGCATCCTTTGTCCCCTGTGTTTCTCGCCTACTACGTTCACGACCTGAGCCCTTTCGTCCTGGATTTCGGGAATGGGTTCGGGCTTCGCTGGTATGGTCTCGCGTATGTCGCGGCCTTTTTTGCCGGAGGCTGGCTATATTTGGACCTGACGAAAAAGGGTTACTCGGACCTCCAGCCTTCCCAGGTTGGCGACTTCATCACGGGGGCGGCGCTCTTCGGGGTGATTCTCGGCGGGAGGTTGGGATACATGCTCCTCTACGACTGGGATCGTTTCATCGCGGACCCGCTCGTGTTTTTCAAATTCTGGGACGGCGGGATGTCGAGCCACGGCGGGATGGCAGGCATCGTCGTCTTCACTTTCATTTACGCGAGGCGCAAACACGTCTCCTGGCTCAACATCGGGGACAACCTCGTGGTCGTCGCGCCGGTCGGGATTTTCTTCGGCCGCTGCGCGAATTTTATCAACGGGGAGCTCTTCGGCCGCGTCACGGGCGTGCCGTGGGCCGTACAGTTTCCCAAGGAACTCTACGATGCGCCGCCGGAGACCGTCCGGCTCGCGATCTCGGAGGCGGCCACCCTGAATCCCGGGTGGACAACCGCTGCGGCCGTGGCGGACAACGTGCGGCACTCTCCGGCCCTCCGGGAGCAATTGGCGGGCACGCTCTCGCCCCGGCATCCCTCGCAGATTTACGAGGCGCTGCTCGAAGGGGCGTTCCTCTTCGCCCTGCTCTACCTCCTGCGCACGCGACTCCGCCTTCCGAATGGCGTGCTCACGGGTATTTTCTTTATCGCCTATGCCGTCCTCCGGATCATCGGGGAAGTGTTCCGCCAGCCGGATGCCCCGCTGACAATGGATTTGTCCCGCGGCCAATTTTTGTCGCTCTTTCTTGTGGTCATGGGGGGGGCATTTCTGTTTTACGCCACGCGCAAGCCATCATGGGCACCAAAATTCCACACCTGAACCGCCGCCGGATCGTCATCGGATTGCTCGCCATGCTCGCATCGTCCGCCTGGTTCGTCTTCCGGGTCCCGAATTTCTCGTCTGTCCCGCACCCGGCCCGCAACTACAGGGAGGCGATGGAGCGATTTGCGGATCTGGAGAGAAGCGAATCTCTCCTGCCTCTCTCCCCCGAGGGAAGAAGCCGGCTTTTCACGCACGGCAAAAAGACGGGCCGCGTCTTCGTCCTTCTCCACGGTCTCACCAACTGCCCCGAACAATTTGTCCCCTTGGCCCGCATCCTCTTTCAGTCGGGTGCCAACGCCGTGATCCCTCGCGCCCGCTACGCCGGATACGCCGACACGATGAATGGTGTCCAGGGACTCCAGTCCGCACAGGACCTTTTGGACCAGGCTGCGGAAGGGCTGGATATCGCGGCAGGCCTGGGTGATCGGGTCACGCTCGTCGGCCTGTCCGGCAGCGGGGTCTCTGCGGCATGGATGGCCGAAAACCGCGCCGGCATCGACTCCGTGCTCCTCATTGCACCGTTCTTCGGCCTCAGCGGCCACCCGGTTTGGATGATTGACGCCGTGGCGGCAATTTTCGCGCGGGTTCCCAATTCCTACAAATGGTGGGACGACAAATTGAAGGAAAAGAATCCCGGCCCCTCCTACGCCTATCCGCGCTACGGGACATTTTGCATGGCCGACACGATCCGGCTCTCGCGCAACGTCCGCGCCGGGATGAACAAACACCCGCTCGAGGTTGCCCGGATGGCACTCGTCACCACCGCCACCGATGTGGGTGCCAACAACAGCCTCACCAAACAGCTCGCCGCCGGTTGGGCCTCGAATAACCCCGGCCGCGTCACCTATTTCGAATTTCCCGAAAAAGATGCCATCCCCCACGACATGATCGACCCGAACCAGCCCGGAGCGAAAACCCGGATCTCCTATCCGAAAATCCTCGATCTTCTCGGCGTCCCATCCCCGGCGGATCACGGTTTCCAAGCGCGATAGCGCTTTGTTAAAGAGGGGTGGGGGAGACCGTCCGGGCAGTCAACGGTCTCACGTCCTCCATGAACGACCTGAAAAACACCGGGGGACCCTGGATTTATCGCGAGAGCGCCCGCGATTGCTCGACAAACTTGTCGCCGCTCCATTCGCCGTCCGCCCGGACCACATTCCCGGCCTTCTGGGAGTCTTTTCGTTCTTTTTGTCGCCGGACGAGATCGGCGTGGGTCGTGAAGTAGTCCAGGCTGTGGCCTTTGAAGTCGCCAAGCGTTTCGAATTTGTGGTTTTCCATGAAGGCGAGCAGTTGCTCTTGGAGCGGCTTCACCATCCCGTATCCGAACTTCATCACGCCCGTGCAAACCTGGACGGTATCCGAACCGAGGAGGATGAACTCCGCAGCATCCCCGCCCGTCTCGATCCCCCCGATGCCCGAGAGCGAACGCCCGGGGAATTCCTTCCGGATCATCGTCGCAATTTCCATGCACATTCTCAGGGCGATCGGTTTCACGGCTTTGGAGGAATATCCTCCCGGGGTGGTGTAACCTTCCACGGTTGGCTCCGGGCGGAGCGTCTCGAGATTCACGCCCATGACGCTCCGGATGGTGTTGATCGCGCTGATCCCCTGGCAGCCCGCTCTCAAGGCCGCCCGGGAGGGCTCCTCGATGTGCGTGATGTTCGGGGTCATCTTTGCCCAGACGGGTTTTTTTGCGGCGGACATCACCCACCCGCAAACTTCCTCGAGGATTTCCGGGTCCTGCCCCATCGCCGCCCCCATCTTCCGTTCGGGGAGTCCGTGCGGGCAGGAAAAATTCAGCTCGAAGCCGTCCACGCCGGCGTCCTGGCAACGCTCCACGATTTCCGCCCAGGCGTCCTTGTCGCATTCTTCCATGATCGATGCGATCAGGACGCCTTCCGGGTGCAGGTCTTTGCATTTTTTGAATTCCTCGATCCAGATCGGGAGCGGGCGGTCGCTGATGAGCTCGATGTTCTCCCAGCCGATGACTTCCTTCCCATCGGCCGAATGGAGCTTCGCGTAGCGCGGCGTGACATTGACGACCTTGGAGGCGTCGAGGCTGACGGTCTTGGCGATGACCGCCCCCCATCCTTCGCGGAAGGCCCGCGAGATGACATTGAGGTTTGTGCCGGGAGGCCCGGAGGCAATGACGAACGGGTTGGGGAGCCTCAGTCCGTCAACCGAAGTGGCGAGTGTGGGCATCGTCGTGCAGGTGTTCCCACAGACTTGCACATGGCGGCGGATTTGCAATGCCCGACATGCGCGTTACACGCCCCACATTTTCCTGCGGTAGGCCCTGGGGGAGCGCCCGAAGTGCTTCCTGACCATGCGGGAAAAATGGAACGGCGTTTGAAACCCGCACTGGTAGGCGACTTCCGAAACGCCAAGCCCCGTCTCCCGGAGCATCTGCGCCCCGGCTTCGACGCGCCGCTTCCAGACGCCCCGCATCGGGGTTGTCCCCAGATGCTGGCGGAAGAGCCGGATCAGGTGCGCCCCGGTCACTCCAGCGGTTTTCGCGAGAATTTCGACGCTGCACGCGCCGGAAAAATTCGTCTCGATTTTCTCCACGGCCCGCCGCAACGGTTCGGGCAAAGGCGGGACCGGCTCGTCGCCGAAGCCCGCCGCAGACAGGTAGGCCGCCATCATCGCCTGCGCGAGCGCATCGTAGAAGCATCGCTCGCTGGCCCGCAAATCCGGCCTGAGGGACATTGCCATTTTCGCGAGCGCCTTCATGTCCGGGGTGAACGATCCGGAAAATGGCAGGCGTTCATAGGCTCCCCGCACGGTCTTGTCGAGTTGGGCCTCCCGGACCTCGCACCAGCCATGCCGGGTTCTCCCCGTCTTGGAAAAAGAAAAATCCTCCTCCCGCCCGGGCACCAGAAGCGTGGCCTCGCCCTTGCGGAGACGCTGCTCCTTCCCGTCGAGTTTGATCCGCGCTTCCCCCTCGTAAATATAGACGAGCTGGAGGTTTTTTTGCATCCGCGGTCCGCATCGTCCATGTGCTTTATAGACAGCATATCCAAAAAAAAATTGAGGATGATTTCCAAAAAGATTCATTACAGACATGTTTATGAGATTGGCAGGCATTGTCAATCGCAGTTCCGCCAGCTAGATTTTCCCGTGATCACCAACCCCTATGGCTTCTCCGATCCCGAAGGATTCCGTGCACGCCCCTTGGAAAAGCGCGCCTTTGCCTGACAAAAAAATACGATGAAACCACTCACCAGCCGCGAACGGGTCAACCGCATGATGGAACGCCGGGATCACGACCGGATTCCGCGCCACGAATCTTTTTGGTCGGAAACCATCGCCCGCTGGCAGGGCGAAGGGCTCGAAGGCGGCGAGGCCGCAGTGCTTGATCTTCTCGAAAGCGACTTCCATAGCCTGTGCTGGTGCTGGCCCGAGGCATTCCCCGGCACCGCGCAAATTGTCTCGGAGGACGCGGAAACCAAGGTGGTCCGCGATGGCCAGGGCAAGCATGTCCGTTATTGGAAGAACAAGAGCGGCACACCCGAGCATCTCGGCTTCGAGTGCGATTCCCGCGAGGCCTGGGAAAAGACTTTCAAGCCCTCGCTTCTCGCAAATGCCCTGCAGTTGAATGTGGAGGCGACGGCGAAGTCGTTTCAAAAGGGCGGGGCTTTGGACAAGTGGACCCACTTCACCGGGGTCGAATCCTTCGAGGAAACCCGCAGCCTGATCGGGGACGAGATCACGCTCATGGCGATGGCCGAGGAACCGGAGTGGCTGGTGGACGTCGCCACGACTTTCACCGACGTCACGCTGCAAAACTTCGATGCGGCGCTGGCGTCCGGCGTCCGGCCCGACGGTCTCTGGATCTACGGGGACATGGCGTTCAAGACCGCCACGATGTGCTCCCCGGCGATGTATCGGGAGCTCTTCTGGCCCCAGCACAAACGCCTTGCCGACTGGGCGCACTCCCACGGGATGAAGCTCATTTTCCACACCGACGGGAACGTGAACGGCGTGATCGACCTTTACATCGAGGCCGGGTTCGACTGCCTCCAGCCGCTCGAAACAAAAGCGGGCATGGACGTCCGCACCCTCGCACCACGCTGCGGAGACCGCCTCTCCCTTTTCGGAAACATCGATGTCATGCTCATGATCACCAATGATCCCGGGCGCATCGAACAGGAAATCGTTTCAAAGTTCGCCGCCGGCAAGGCCGCAAAAGGATACGCCTACCACTCCGATCACTCCGTGCCACCGCAGGTTTCCTGGAAAACCTACCAGTTCATCATCGATTGCGTGAAGCGGCACGGAAGCTACTGACCCGAATGGCGCTGTGTTGCACCGGCAAGGAGAAGAGCTGGGAGCGACCTTCGAGGAAGGCTTCAGCGAAAGCAGCTACGGGTTCATCATACCGTGGGACTTCGCGGAATCGGGCTGCGGACGTTGACATTGTAAACCCAGCCCTCGTTGCCGGTATTGTAAGGCGGGTCGATGTAGATGCACTTCACCTGCCCGGCGTAGTAGGGCAGCAGGGCCTTGAGCGCTTCAAGGTTGTCCCCCCTCGACGATGAGGTTCCCCGTGCCCGGTTCCCCGCAGGCCAGCTCCGGCACGTCCTTGAGCAGACGAAATGGAACTTGGTGGTGGTGGTTGACGACGAGTTTCTCCATCCGTTGCTGTTTGTGATCGCTGCCAGCACCAAAGGAACTCGTTTTTGCCTCAATGTAGACTTCCTTCTGAACAGCAAAGGTTGTTGGCATGGGTTGTTCCTTTCGTTTCTCAATCCACGGGGTTTCCGGGTTCTTGTCGCCTCGATTTCGCAAGAGAAGAATCACGCGACGGTCAGCGCTTTTTCGACCCGTTCCGCGATGTTGCAGCCGGAGACGATCGAGTCGCCGAGCGAGATCCCGTCCCGGTAGTGACCGGCAAAATACAGCCCGGGGAATTCGTTTTCGATCCTGTCCATGAGGTCGCGGTATCGCCCATAACCGAGGTTGTATTGCGGGATGGCCCTCGGATGGAACGCGCAGTGCCGGAACGTCGGCCGCCCCTTCACGCCCAGCAGCACCCCCAAATCCTGAAGGGTCAGCCCGACGAGTTTCTCCGGCGGCAGGGAGGCCAGATCCGCTCGCCGCTCGCCGCCGATGTAACTGGTGAGCGTGACGTGCCCGGCCGGCGCGCGGTTCGGAAACAGCGAGGAGGAAAATATCGTGCCGAGAATCCTGAACCCCTCGACCTTCGGGATCAGTGCGCCAAAACCCCGGCAAGGATGCGCCACGTCTTCGCGCCGGAAGCCGAGCACCACGCTCGCCACGGGCGGATGGCGGATTTCCGAGAACGGAAAAAAAAGATTCCCGGATTTCCCGACCTGCAACTCCGCAAGCTGGAAGGCCGTGCCCGCATAAATCACCCCGCTGTGGTCGGAGCGTGCGCAGCCGTCCTTCGTGCGGATGTCAACCGTCCAACCGCCGGCATTCCGGGTAAGCCTCGTGACCGATGTTTCGAGCCGCACCGCGCCGCCGAGGTGTTCGCATAATGTGTCCGGCAGCACCTGGAGTCCCTCGTCGAAGGAAAATTTCGGCGCGCGATCCTTGGCGATTTCGCCGCGGGCCCTCCGCTCGCGGGCGCCGAAAATCCGGCCCTTGACGAGCGATCCGTATTTGGCCTCGAGCGCCGCGAGCTTGGGAAATGCCTGCTGGACGGACAGCGCGCCCGGATCGCCCGCGTAGACTCCGGCCACCATCGCGTCGATCGCGCGGTCGAGAAATTCGCGGCCCAGCCGCCGCACGACGAACGCGGCGACGCTCTCCTCGACCCCGTCGCGGCGGGGCGGGACGAACGGCTCGCGCAGCACCGCCAGTTTGGCATGGAGGCTGAAAAGCCGCGTGGTGAGAAACCCGAGCGGCGAGCCGGGCATGGCCACCGGGCGCTTGCGGCGGACCAAGTAACGCGCGCCTGCGTCCGGCGAGGGATCGAGGCGGCGGGATTCGAGGCCCGCATCGCGGACAAGCCGGGTGATTTTCGGCGATGTTTCGAGAATCGTGTTCGGCCCGAATTCCGCGAGATAGCCATCCTGCCGGAGGGATCGGATCGCGCCGCCGACGCGGCTGCCCGCTTCGTAAACCGTGACCGGGATGCCGACGCGCCGGAGGTAAAATCCGGCAGTCAGCCCGGTGATGCCCGCGCCGATGATCGCGACGGGTTTCATCAGATGGTCTTCGAATGCCTGCGCCCGCCGGTGGGAGAGAGCGTGTTGTCGAAGCACATGGCAATGTTTCGGAGGAAAAGGCGTCCGCTGTCGGTGACAACAAGACCCTCCGGGGAGCCTTGCACCAGGCCGTCGGCTTGAAACGGCCCGAGCGAAGCGAGTTCGTCGGCAAAATGACTGGAAAAATCGATGCCGAGCTTTCGCGACATGGCGGCGAAGTCGAGGGAAAGATCGCACATCACGCGCATGATCGTCTCGCGCCGGATCTTGTCCTCCTCCGTGACAAAATACGCACGATGCCAGGGTCTGCGACCCTCGTCCACGGCCTGCTGATACGCCGGCAGCTCTTTTTCATTCTGCCAGTAGGCGTCGGGGATTTGCGAGATGCCCGACATCCCGAAGGCATAAATGTCGGACCCGGAACGCGTGCTGTAGCCCTGGAAATTCCGCTGGAGCCGTTTGTTGCGCTGGGCCACGGCCAATTCGTCGTCCGGCCGCGCGAAGTGATCCATCCCGATATAGACGTAACGGCGCTCGGCGGTCAGTTTTTCAATGACCAGCTTGAGGACCTCCAGCTTGGTTTCCGGCGGCGGCAGAATTTTTTGTTCAAGAATTTTCTGGGCGGGTTTGATCCAGGGAACATGCGCGTAGCTGAACATGGCAAGGCGGTCGGGGTTCATTTCCAGAACCAGGTCGAGGGTCTCGTCGAATGTCTCCGGCGTCTGGTGGGGCAGTCCGTAAATCAGGTCGAGGTTGATCGAGCCGAATCCCAGTTCCCGCATCCAATCCATCGCCTGTCGGGTCATCGCGGGCGGTTGGATGCGGTGGATGGCCTCCTGCACTTTCGGGTTGAAATCCTGCACGCCCATCGAGGCACGGTTGAAACCGATTTTGCGGAGGGCGACCAAGTGGTCGCGCGTGAGCCGCCGGGGATCGACCTCCACGCTGGCCTCGACATCCGGAGAAAGCGTGAAATGCCGGTGGAGGATGTCGCCGAGCCTGCGGATCTCATCCGGTCGGAGGAATGTTGGCGATCCTCCACCGAAGTGAAGCTGCACGACCTGCCGGGCCGGGTTCAGGCGGGGGATCATCTTCGCGACCTCGCGTTCCAGGTAGCTGATGTAGTCCGCGCCCTTGTCGTGGTCGCGCGTGATCACGGTCGTGCAGCCGCAGAACCAGCAGAGCGTCTCGCAAAACGGGATGTGAAAATACACCGACAGGTCGCGGGCGGAGCGGTTGTTTGCCTCGATGCGCGCATCCAGATCGTCCCACGCAACGCAGTCCGAGAACTTCGTCGCAGGCGGGTAGCTGGTGTAGCGCGGCCCGGCCACGTTGTATTTCTTCACCAGATCGAGGTCGACGTGCAGCGCGCTCATCACAACAAAATTTCAGTTTTCAGTGGTTCGGTGTTCCGGAAAAGCCATTGGGGATCAGGCGGGTCTCCCGCCGGGCTGAACACTGAAAACCGAAGGCTGAAAACTCCTGACGGTGTCCACCAGCGCCTGGATGCATTCGAGTTTCGCGTCCGGCGTCACGCCATGACCGAGGTTGAACACATGGCCGGTGCGCCCCGCCATGTCGCGTTGGATGCGCGAAGTCTCCGCAGAGACAATTTCCGGCGTGGTGGTGAGCAGGAACGGATCCAGGTTGCCCTGGACGCCGACATCCCCCGGCAGCAGGTCCCGGATTTCCGCGAGCGGCTGCGTCCAGTCCACGCCCAACACGTTCGCCCCGGTCGAGACGAGGGAATCCAGCCTCCCGCGCGCGCCCTTGGAAAACAGGATCACCGGAACTTTTCCGCCCAGCGCAGAGATGATCTCCCGGATCCAGCGGCCCGACGCGGCCTCGAATGCGTTGTCGGCAAGGAGGTCGCCGTGGCTGTCAAAAATCTGCACCGCCTCGGCACCGGAGGCGATCTGCATTTGCAAAAACCCGCCCACCACGGCGGTGATCTTTTCCATCAGTTCGCCGAACAGGACCGGTTCGGAGTAGAAAAGCGCCTTTGCCCGGTCGGTCCCGCCGGTGCTGCCACCCTCGATCATGTAGCGGGCCAGCGTCCACGGCGAGCCCGCAAAACCGAGCAGCGCCGCGCGGCCCTCCAGCGCCGGGCGCACCAGCGCGAGCGCGTCCGCGACGTATTGGAGCCGCCCGACCGCTTGCCGGTCATCCAGCCGTCGGATGTCCTCCGCCGACCGCAGCGGAAACTCCATTTCGATCCCACCGCCGTTCTCCCGGAAATGATACGGCTGTCCCATCGCCTCGGGCACGACGAGGATGTCGCTGAACAAAACCGCCGCGTCGAATCCGAAACGGCGGACCGGTTGCAGCGTGACTTCGGCGGCGAGTTCCGGTGTCCGGACGAGTTCGACGAACGGGTGCTTCTCCTTCAGCGCCCGGTATTCCGGCAGCGCGCGTCCGGCCTGCCGCATCAGCCAGACCGGCGTGCGGTCCACCGGCAGGCACCGGCAGGCGGCGAGAAATCGCCTCTGTCCGTCGGACGTCAGCCCGGCGGGCGGCGGAGAAAATGTCATGGAAGCGGGCTTCACCAGGTCGGGAGATTTCTTGGGGAATCGGGTTTGTGTTCGGCGATGGGCAATCCCCGAGCCAAAGCGAAAACGGGGTGCAGGTAAACCCCAAAGCGAGAATTTGCATGCCAAGGGCCGGAGTTTCCGCTTAGACTCCCCGGCTCGCATGGAAGAAAAAATTCTCACCGTCGGGCTTCCTTCGGGAAGTTTGATGGAGCCCACCATATCACTTTTCGCCAAAGCCGGCTTCGCCATCTCCGGCTCGAACCGCTCGTATCGCCCGGCCGTCGACGACCCGGAGATGCGCATCCGCCTGCTCCGCGCCCAGGAAATCAGCCGCTACATCGAGCACGGGTATCTGGATTGCGGGATCACCGGCCGCGACTGGGTCGAGGAGAACGAATCGAAGCTCGAAGAGGTCGAGAGCCTGGCCTACAGCAAGGCGAGCTCGAACCCGACCCGCTGGGTGCTGGTCGTTCCGGAGGATTCCCCGATCCGCTCCGTGAAGGACCTCGAAGGCAAGCGGGTGGCCACCGAGGCCGTGGGGATCACGCGCAGGTTTTTTGAACGCGCCGGGGTCAAGGCCGAGGTGGAGTTCTCGTGGGGCGCGACCGAGGTCAAAGTCCCGGACCTCGTGGATGCGATTGTCGATATCACCGAGACAGGCTCCTCGCTCCGGGCGAACAAACTCCGGATCGTGGATACCCTCATGGAGTCGTATCCGGCGCTTTTCGCTTCCGGCCAGACGCTCGCCGATCCCTGGAAGCGCCAGAAGATCGACACCCTCGCGATGCTCCTCCGCGGCGCGCTCGCGGCTCGCGATCTCGTCGGGCTCAAAATGAACCTCCCCGAAAAAAGCCTGAAGAATTTGCTTGAGGCCCTTCCGGCATTGAGGAATCCTACAGTTTCGCCCCTGGCGCAACCCGGATGGGTCGCCATCGAGACGGTGATTGAAGAAAAAATCGTCCGCGAGATTGTTCCGAAACTAAAAACGCTCGGCGCAGAGGGGATCATCGAGTATCCGCTCAACAAAGTCGTCTACTAGCATCCCCGCAATTCCATGGGTTCATTAAAGAAGAAAAGAAAGTCGAAGATCGCGAAACACAAGCGCCGCAAGCGCATGAAGGAAAACCGCCACAAGAAGCGGTTGCGCTACAAGTCGTAATCGGCTTGACCGCCGACGCCCCGCAGGTCTCCCCGGCAACGAGTTCTTGCCGGGGAACTGGGTCTCGGGTATCGCGGGAGGTGCATGCAGGATACAGTCCTTGTCGTCGAAGACGAGACCGATGTTGTGGACCTTTTGCGTTACAACCTCGGAAGGGCGGGTTTTGAGGTGTTGGTCGCCATATCGGGAGACCGGGGGCTCGACATGGCCCGCGAAATGAGGCCGGACATCATCGTGCTGGATCTGATGCTGCCGGGGATGAGCGGTCAAGAGGTGTGCCGCGCTCTGAAGGGCGATGCCGATACCGAGGTCATCCCCATCGTGATGCTGACCGCCAAAGGGGAGCCTCACGAGCGGGTGAAGGGACTCGAACTCGGGGCGGACGACTACGTGACCAAGCCGTTCAGCCCGCGGGAACTGGTTCTCCGGGTCCAGGCCCTGCTCAAGCGCCACCGGGTCGTGCCGCGTTCGGAAACCATACAGGTCGAGGGGATCTACCTCGACAAGAGCTGTTTTGAAGCGCGGCTGGACGGCAAGCGTTTCGAGCTGACCACCACGGAATTCAAACTGCTCAGCGTGATGCTCGAGCGCCGGGGCAGAACCCTTTCCCGTGAAACGCTGCTCACCGATGTTTGGAGCTACCACAACACCGGGCTTGACACGCGCACGGTCGACACCCACATGCGTCGGCTCCGGGAGAAGCTGGGCAAGTATTCCGGACGACTGGAAACCATCCGCGGCGAGGGCTACCGCTTCAACGCGGTGGCGGAAGATTGAATCCGGCCTGGGTCGCCCTGGCTTCGGTGTCCGCCATCGTGGCGGGGCTGCTTCTCTATTTCGAAGTCCTCCGCCCTTACGCCCGTGTGCGGCAATCGCTCCGGCGTCTCACGGAGCGCGATTTTGCATCGGCTCCGCTGTCTTCCACGGCGGGGCTTTTCAAAGGGCCCGTCAGCGACATCCGCAAGATCTCGGAGCTGCTCCAGCAACTCGACCGGAAGATCACGGACGAGGGGTTCAGCCTCAGGGCCATTCTCTCGAGCATGGTGGAAGGGGTCCTGATCGCGGACCGCTCGCAGAGGGTCCGCCTTGTCAACGATGCCCTCATCAAACTCCTTGTCCTGAAGGAGTCCCCTCTCAACCGCCCTGTGATCGAGGTCTTCCGCAAGCACGAGCTCCAGCATGCGCTCGATGCCGCCCTGGTCGAGGGAAGCCCCCAGGAGATCGAAATCACGCTCGAAGTTCCCTCCCCGCACGGGGGCTACGAGGTCAAGCACCTGGATGTCCATGTGGGGGGGCTCATGCCGAAGCCACAAGCCCGCCCGATGGCGGCGCTGGTCGTCTTTCATGACGTGACCGCCATCCGCAACATGGAGGCCAGGCAGAGGGAGTTGCTTGCGAATGTTTCCCACGAGTTCCGGACTCCCCTCTCCATCATCAACGGCTATGTCGAAACCCTCATGGACGGGGCGTTGGCGGACCCCGAGATGGCCCAGCGTTCCCTGAAGGCCATGCACAAAAACTCGCGCCGCCTCGCCCTTCTCATCGACGACCTTCTCACGATGTCCCGGCTGGAGGAACGTGCCAGGCTCCTGGAGTTTCAGCCGGTCAACCTCCGCGATCTGCTCGGCCATGTGCTGGAACACCTGGAACCCAGCATCGCGGAGCGCGGCGCAAAGATCGTTGTGGATTGGCCGGAAGAGGCGGCCCACGCCGAGGCGGACGGGCGGCGGATCGAGCAGGTTTATTCCAACCTGGTGGGAAACGCGCTCCGCTACGGGGAGGCCAAGCATCTGACGCTGAACATCTCCGCCCGAAAGCACGAAAGCGACATCTGCATCGCTTTCAGCGACAACGGCCCGGGAATCCCGATCAGCGATCAGGCCCACATCTTCGAACGGTTCTACCGGGTCTACAAAGACCGTTCCCGCGACGCGGGCGGCACGGGGCTCGGCCTCTCCATTGTAAAAAATATTGTCGAAGCCCACGGCGGTCG
>Ga0172380_10004325_pt1 | contig 18354 bp, 23 predicted proteins | sample Leawe162metaG_FD_119747 | JGI IMG/M metagenome (GOLD analysis project Ga0172380, IMG submission 119747) | Leachate microbial communities from a municipal landfill in Southern Ontario, Canada - Leachate well 162 metaG | ecosystem: Engineered > Solid waste > Landfill > Unclassified | place... | reverse complement strand
CCTGCTCCTGATTGCTGCCACTTGGTCACATCTGATGGGCCACCGGAGACAAAGAAAGATTTTATCGGTGGCAATTCTTTTTCAATTCCATCAATTATTTCTTCCAACTCTTTTACTTTTCTTTCATCAATAGTCTTCTCTGCCCCCGCGACCTCAGCCTGAATTATAAAAAGATTTTTTTGAATTTCGTGCACAATATCAGCCAAGTTAGAATCTCCCAATTTGAAACCGAGAAAAGCGGCCTGGACTTTGCAAAGGCCTAGAAATGAATTTATTTCATCCAAACTACCCAAAGCTTCAGCGATATTTGAGCTTTTTGAAATCCTTTGGTCGCAACCGAAGGTTTTGGTTGTTCCGTCGTCCCCTTTTTTAGTGTAAAGCATAAATTGTGATTATTTCGTGATTATACCACCTCATCTTGAATTTTAATAGGGGGTATTTTGTTTGGATTTTTTGTAAAAAGAAAGCCCCGCACTCTCTTTCAAGAGCGCGGGGTGATTAGGACGACCGGCGTCGTCAGTTGCTAGGCAATGCAAATCTACTGAATAGAGAGGAGGCTCCAACCGAAGTACTTTGCAACGATGTCCCGATCGACAACAGCTTGGAAAGTGTGGCCCCCAAACTCAAGGAGAAAACGGACTTCATTGTTGTCCGTGATTTCCTCCACCTTGATGGTATAGTTTGCCTTCTTGGCCGCCGCATGAGCAACCAATGCTCCGATGAACTCCTTGTCCGGCTGGGCCATGATCAAATTGAGTGGCACCATCACATCCCTGAAAAGGACTCTGGTTGACTGAAGACTCTCTTGAAGAGTGAGGTCGACGAGAACGCCGTCGTTGCTGTCGTCATCAAATGACACGTAGAGATTGAGGCGAAGGTTGTTCACAATGGTGTGTTCATCACCCTCTGCCTGTTCCACATCGCAACTAAGACTGACGTAGGGCTTAGTGGCGATATCCGGACATGCAATCTCCATGAGAGGGTTGATTGTGCCCAAACCAAGGAGAATATGGTTCATAAACTCCTCAAATTGATTCTGCATAGTATCTCTCCTTCCCGAACGAACTTTAAAACCGATTCCTTAATAATCATAGCATACTCAACAACCGCTGTCAAGCAGTTCGTATAGGTTCAATAGCTTGGCACCACTTGTTGGGATATCATCAAGTGTATGTATACAACAAACAAAAACATGCCCAGAATTAGAAGAGAAGCTGCCAGACTTGTGTATAGAGGATGGAGTGCAAGAAAAGTCGGTCGATACTTAGGATACCATCACACTGCAGTCATGGATTGGGTTCGCAAGTCGGAAAAGATCGGAGATATGCTCATTCCAACAAAAAGCTCCAGACCAAAAAATCATCCCAAACAACTCTCAGATGAAGTTGTTAGAAAAATTGTGAACAAAAGACTGGAATATAATCGATATGCAGAAGCGGTACACAGAGAGCTTTTAAATGATGGAGTTAAAGTTTCTCTGTCATCAGTCAAAAGAACTTTGGAGAGAAGATATCTAATCAAGAAGAGAAGTCCTTGGAAAAGATATCATCCTCATCAAGATCGTCCATATCCTCTTAAATCAGGCGATTTGGTGCAAATTGATACCATCCACAGGATGATTGGTGAAAAGAAAAGGTTGTATGTTTTTGCTTTAATTGATGTGTTTTCCAGATGGACATATGCTAAAGCATATGAGCGTATGAATGCTAGAACTAGTATTGATTTCGTGGAGGAAGCTCAAAGAGAAGCAAATTTTCATTTTGGTATGCTTCAGTCCGATCATGGGCCGGAGTTTGGTAGATGGTTCGTGTCCCAAATCAAAAAGAGTCATCGCTATACCAGGATTGGCAAACCTAATGACAATGCTCATATCGAAAGATTCAATCGAACCATTCAAGAAGAATGTTTGGACAAAATCCCTAACAATGTTCCCGCAATTAACATCGCTTTAAAAAAATATTTAAAGTATTACAATTATGAACGAGTTCACGCAGGAATTAATTATCTAATTCCTATGCAGGTGGTGTGAAGCTATTGGTTATTAAACGGCAGTTTTTTGAGCCTCTAAGAACCCTAAAATAATTTTGTGCGCGAGACAGGACTTGAACCTGCACGCCTTGCGGCACTAGCACCTCATGCTAGCGTGTATGCCAATTTCACCACTCGCGCATATTTTTTTTGTTGCAATCTTTCTACTTTAAGAGCATTTTCTATCTTTTCTCTTTTTCGTATAAGACATACAACGTTGGGATTATAATACATTTTTTCAATAATAACTACCGCCTCTTTTTTAGCATATTTAAGTTGATAGTATATTTTTTTTGCGGACTTAGTTATGTGCCCCCCAATTCCGACCTCATCATTTAATTTTTTGTGCAACCAATCAATATGTTTTTTGCTTGCTGAGACAAACTCAATATAAAACATATGACTAGAACGCCATCTTGGATCCCAATATGAATAGAAGCATCCGTCACCATCAAAACAACCCCGCAAATAATCAAAGAAATATTGATCTGGAATTTTTATAATACCAATAGTTTTTGATTTTGCTTCACTTAAGCCAATCGAAAGAAGAAACTCATAAAATTTCACATCCCCGAATTGAACATGGTGATAAATTTTTTCATTTGACGACTCGTTAGCTTTCAACCCAATCTTAACATCAATTTTGAGGCATTTTTTAAAATTTTCAGCTTGCTCGATATCTTTCGTCGTCAGACTCATGTGTCTTTTGTCATTATAAAGACAGCCATCTGTAACCAAAAGGCCGATTGCATAAGCAAAATTTGATGACCATTCTATCTTTATTTTTTCTTTTGGTTTTGGTCCCCTCTTCCCCATCACTTAATTATAATACAACTCAAGGATGTAGCGTCTACCAATTGTTTATAACAAAAAACCGCAGAGAGCGGGATTTTGTTTTTGTTTATTCTTTGGTTTCTTCTTTTATTTCTTCAGCCTCCGCCACCTTTTCAGCAGTTTCTACAATTTTTTCTTCTACTGCCTCTACTTCTTCAATAGTGGCAACTTCAGGCAGAGCTTGAGTGTTTCTCATTTGACGTCTGATTTCTTTGGCCGCTTTTTTGCGAATGTGATAGAGCTTGGCACGACGCACTTTGGAGCGTTTGGTCACTTCAATCTTTTCAATCATTGGGGAGTAAATTGGGAAAATTCTTTCCACTCCGACACCGCTAGCCACTTTTCTCAAAGTGATAGTGCCCCCTACTTCCTTGCCGTGCTTAACCGCCAAACAGAGTCCTTCAAAATCCTGCAATCGAGTTTTTGGCTTACCAGTTTTTTTATCTTTTTCAATAATTTTTTGTGTAACACGAACAGTGTCACCCGACTTAACATCCAGCCTCTTTCTCTCTTCTATATTTACTGTTGAAATTTTAATATTCATATGATTTATCTCTTCTTACCCACCTTTCTTCTGCTAACAATAAACTTGTTTGAATACTTTTTGGATCGGCGAGATTTCTGGCCCTTGCCAGTTGGTTTGCCCCATAGGGAAATCGCTCTTCGGCGACCTCTGCCTTGTCTACCTTCACCTCCACCATGTGGGTGATCAACTGGGTTCATAGCAGTACCTCTAACAGTTGGGCGGATACCTTTCCAACGACTTTTGCCCGCCTTGCCATAATTTTCAAGTCTTTTTTCTTCATTTGAAACTTCTCCGATTGATGCCCAACAAGTTTCTTTGACTTTGCGTATCTCGCTTGATGGCATTTTCAAATCAACCGAACCAGCATCCTTGGCAATAACCTGAACGAAGTTCCCAGCCGAACGAGCAATCCTTGCTCCGCCTTTTGGCTTGAGTTCAACATTGTAAACCGAAGCGCCAACTGGGATTTCTCGAAGTGGCAATCGGTTGCCTTGCTTTATTTCAGCATTTTCAGCAGTCAATAATTCCTCGCCAACCTTAATATTTTTAGGCAAAAGCACATATCTTTTTTCTCCATCTCGGTAAACAGCTTGGCCGATGAAACCAGTGCGGTTTGGATCGTATTCAACCGAAGCAATTTTATAAGGAATATTTATTTTATTGTATTTAAAATCTATCTCTCTAAACAATCTCTTGTGTCCCCCACCTTTATGACGCACTGTGATTCGTCCAGCATTATTTCTGCCCACCGCCCTCTTTCTACCAAAAGTAAGCGCCTTGAGTGGTTTGTTTGTAGTCAAAATCGATTTCAAAGAGACGACTGTCATGCCTCTTCTTGATTTTGATGTTGGTTTGTAAGTTTTTATACTCATTTTATTTTTCTTAAATCTTATCTCCTATCTCTTATTTCTTATATCTAATATCTTTACTCAATCTTATCTCCCTTTTTTAAATAAACATACGCTTTTTTCACTCCAGCCTTCACTCCCTTTTTGCCTCGCAAAAATACTTTCTTAGCTGGATTCCTGACGATTCTGATTTTTGTTGGGCTTACTTTGTAAAAAATTTTAATTGCTCCTTCAATCTGATTTTTGGTAGCATCTGGAGCAACCTCAAAAGTATAAACATTGCTCTCCAATACCAATGAAGCCTTTTCGGTGATTCTAGGCCTTATCAAAATGTCGGCGTATTTTGCTTTTAAATCAGTTGCCATAATATTACTTTAATCTGGCTGACAAAGTCGCGATTGATTTATCAGGATTAGCTACTATTAAATATTTATATTGCAAAATATCAAGCACATTCAAATCTTTTATTTGGCCCACTTCCAAATTACCAAAATTATTGAAACTTTTTGAAACCGCTTCGTCTTTACCTTGCAAAGCGATGAATGCGGCATTTTTGCGTCTCGCAAGCGAACTAATCTCCTTTATTTTTGAAAGGGCTGAAATAATATTTTTTGCTTCACTTGTTTTTGGTGCTCGAAGTGAAATATCATCCAAAAATACGACTTCCCCATCTTTAAATTTACTCGAAATAACGGTGAAGAGCGCTTTAGTCTTCATCTTTTTGTTTATCTTTCTAGAATAGTCTTTATCGTTTCTTGGTCCATGTGTGATACCGCCACCTACCCAGATAGGGCTACGACGAGATCCATGTCTTGCTCGGCCAGTGCCTTTTTGTCTCCAAGGCTTCATACCAGTACCAGCAACTTCGCCTCTGTTTTTAGTGTGAGCAATCGGTGTTCTTTCGTTAGCCGCCATAGATGTTGCCACCTGATGCACCAATGATTCATTCCAAGGCAAACCAAAAATATTCTCTGGAAGTTTTATTTTCCCCGCTTCGGTTCCTTTTTGATTGTAAACTGTTGCTTCCATGATAATTTATTATTGAAAGATTAGATGATTTAAAGATTTAAAGATTTTTTGTAATTTTTCAATTTTCAATTTTTAATTTCCCCTAATTTCGACGAGGGTACCTCGTCGACCAGGCACTGCACCCGAAACCAACATTATATTGTTTTCCTGATCAATACCAATCACTTTAAGGTTTTTGACGGTGATTCTGTCACTCCCTGTTCGGCCGGCCATTCTCATACCTTTGATAACCTTACCTCCGGCACGACCGCCGCCGCCGATAGATCCCGGCTCTCTTTCTGAATGCTTCTGTCCGTGACTCCTTGGCCCTCCATGGAAACCATGCCTTTTGACTACTCCCTGAAAACCTTTGCCTTTTGAAATAGCGGAAACATTTATGCTATCTCCAACGGCGAAGGTGTCCAAAGAAATTTTATCTCCTTTATTGAAACCTGAACTATCTGTCATTCTAAATTCTTTCAAAACTGCCAAATTACCAAGCTCTTTGAGGTGACCTTTAACTGGTTTTGACATGTTTTTTTCTCGGCGAATACCAGTCCCTATTTGTACAGAAGTATAACCATCCTTCTCTTTGGTCTTTATTTGAGAAATGGTCACAGGTTGCGCACTCAAAATGGTGGCTGGTTGCACCTTGCCATCCTCCCCAAAGATTTGGGTCATATTCACTTTTTTAGCCAGTATAAATTTCATCCCGTTAGAAGCAGGAAATTATTAATTTCCGTAGTTAATCTTGTAATTACCAGAATCTCGTTAGAAGCTTCTAACGGGATTCATATAAAAAACGCCATTCGGCTTTTAGTAAAATAACAAATATCACAATAAATTGCAAGTTTTACTTAACCGCAAAGATTTGAGTGCGAATTTGAGGTTTAATTGAAATTTCAACAACAATATCGCCTCTAACAAAAGCTTCTGTGACACGTCTGTAAAATTCACTTAAAGTAATGCCACTTTCTTTACATTTTTTTTGTAATTTTTGTTTAAGTTTCTTATCTATTTTAAATATAACTGTATCCATATATATGAAGTATATATGATGTATATATCCTGTCAAGCACCTCTAATCCCCATTCAAAATTGACGTTTTACCCTCCCTCGCTATAATTTGGGTATTAGCAAATAACCAAAATATTATGGGAATGGAATCGGCTGATAATACCCCTCAACTTGACTTTTCACTTGAAGAGACAAAACTAGAAGATAAGATGTACGAGTACAGAAGTTCAGGAGAGGAAAAGGGTGAGGAATGGGCAAACAAAATAAAGGAAATGTTTGAGGAGCTTAAAAATGAAATTATAGAAGCAAGTAAAACTGTAGATGAAGATAGGATGAGATTCGATGAAGCGTGGGAAAAAATGAATGATTTTGTCGCCGAAGAATTAAAACCCGGAATTTAATTCCATCAAAAAACCACCGAGAGGTGGTTTTTTGATTTTAAAGATTTTTGAGTATGATTTCGTATTCTTTTGCTGTTATGCCAAGCAGACGAATATTATTATGAATTATAAAAAGCTCAAGTTGTTTCCTTCTTGGTAATACAATAGGGCGAGGTATTCCTTGTTTCCAATATACTCTATGATCACCTTTTTCTCGCACAAACTCGCACCCAACATACAAAAGAAATTTTTCAAATTTCTTCCAATGTATGCGAGATATCTTTGGCATAATTTATACAGTTACAGGCAACATGCCGTGTGATACAAAAATTGGAGGCATCCATTCATTCGTCTTGGAGGTTTTCTTCCAGCCCAATGAAGACAAGACTTCATCAAGTGTGCCGTGTGCCAATATTTCTTCCATAAAAATGCTTACTGCCTCGGCAATATTTTTTTCAGCTTCCTTAAGAGTTTTACCAGCACTAGATAAATCTAAGGCAGGAGTATAGGCAACAAATGATTTATCTTCCTTAAAATAGCTTACTGGAACATTTATTTGCATACGAGCTTTCATAAGCTTCAATATACCAAAATATGCCAAAAACGACAATCCCCCATCAAAAAACTACCGTGAGGTGGTTTTTTGATTTATATGTTCAGCATATGTTCCGCGCCTTCCCTCTCCTCAGTCGAGGAGAGGGCGACACGAAGTGCGGGGTGAGGTTGTCGAGTTATATAATCTTCACATCAATATTCACGCCAGATGGCAGAGAAAGATTGGTGAGAGCGTCCATTATTTTTGGTGAAGGATTAACAATATCAATCACTCTCCTATGCACTCGCATTTCAAACTGCTCACGAGCATTTTTGTATACGAATGGGGAGCGGTTGACAGTCCATTTTTTTATTTCAGTTGGCAGTGGTATTGGCCCAACTATTTTGGCATCGTATCTCATGGCTGTATCAATAATCTGCTTGACCGAAAGATCAAGCACTTTATATTCATAAGCCATTACTCTGATACGCAACTTAGAAATAGGTTCTTCTTTTTTAGAAGATTTCTTAGGTTTTGCTACTTTTTCTTTTTTTAATGTACTCTCTACCATTTTATCTTACGCTGCAATCTTGGTTACCACTCCGGCGCCCACAGTCTTGCCTCCTTCGCGAATAGCAAACTTCTGCTTTTCTTCGAGAGCCACTGGAGCTACTAATTTAACTTTGAATTTAGCTGTATCACCGGGCATAACCATCTCTACTCCCTCTGCCAAAGTCACTTCTCCGGTGACGTCAGTAGTTCTGATATAGAACTGAGGTTTGTAACCAGTGAAAAATGGAGTGTGTCGGCCACCTTCTTCTTTCTTTAAGATGTAAACTTCGGCTTCAAAATCGGTGTGAGGGGTGACGGAACCTGGTTTAGCAATAACTTGACCTCGGTGCACATCTTCTTTTTTGAGACCACGAAGTAAGATACCCGCGTTGTCTCCAGCTTGTCCCTCTTGAAGTTGTTTATTAAACATTTCGATACCGGTAATGGTTGTTTTCTGAGCATCCTTGAGACCAATTATTTCCATTTCTTCACCAACCTTTACGATACCTCTTTCGATTTTTCCAGTTACTACAGTACCTCTACCTTCAATTGAGAAGATGTCTTCAATCGGCATAAGGAAAGGTTTATCAAGCTCACGAACAGGAGTTGGGATGTATGATTCCAAGGAATCAACTAATTCAACAACCTTCTTAGCCCATTCGTCCTCCAAATTTTCCGCTTCAAGAGCCTTGAGGCCTGAGCCACGGATGATAGGAGTAGCGGCACCATCGTAATGGTTTTTGGTCAAAAGTTCGCGAACTTCTTCTTCAACCAAGTCAATCAAATCTTGCTCAGGCACCATATCGCACTTGTTAAGGAAAACGATAATTTTAGGCACACCAACTTGGTGAGCCAAAAGGATATGCTCTCTAGTCTGAGGCATCACACCGTCAGTAGCGGCTACCACCAATATAGCACCATCCATCTGAGCGGCACCAGTAATCATGTTTTTAATGTAGTCGGCGTGTCCCGGAGCGTCGATGTGAGCGTAGTGTCTTGCGGGAGTCCAATACTCGCTGTGGTGCAAGGCAATAGTAATCCCACGAGCTTTTTCCTCAGGGGCATTATCAATATTGCCAACTTCTTCAACTCTAGCACCATATCCCTCGGCCTTTTTCATGTCGAGGACTTTAAGAATTGCCGCCGTCAAAGTGGTTTTGCCGTGGTCGACGTGACCGACGGTACCAACGTTTACGTGAGGCTTGGAACGATCAAAAGCTTCTGCCATAATATTTTGATTAAATAATGAATAAATTTTTTGGTGCAATAAAAAAGCACCTTTTTTATCAATAGACTACATCATAACAAAGACATAATTTTTATGCAAATATTCCAGCAGTGGCGCGCTTGAGCCGCAAGAGCTCTTCCGAGACTATCTGGTTGAACCCTGGGACCTTCAACTTGAGGAAACCGATGACTTTTTGATAATCGCTCCCCGCTTCGCTTACGGTATTTTCAAATTCAGCCATCATTTCCTCATCCATTACATCTATTGCCCTCTCCACCACCGATTCAAAAAGTAGGTTGCCTATTTTTTCAACCATTCCCTCTTGTTCTCGAGAATCCATATTATCGAGTCCAAAATCTTTTGCTATTTTTTTATTTATTTCATCACTCATTTTATATATTTAAATATTTTACGCCGCTTTTGGTAAATTTTGTGAATACGTTCTCAAGACATAGCCACCGAGTCGTTTGATAAACTGTTCCATATTTTCGTTTTCAAAAGGTTTGACTGCGCCATTTGCCTGCTCCATAAGCCCAGCGGTTTGTCTCATCAATGCATTATGATTTTTTGATTTTGTTAATTTTTCTAATATTTCATTTGGCAAACCTGATTTTGCTGAGTCGCCTGTATAATATTCTACTACCTTGCTAGCCGGAAGTCTTGCCATTTCTCCCCACTCTTTCGTGTTTATCCCTGGAACTTTACCAAGACCTAAGAATCCGCTTTGCTCATATATACTATTTATTTCATCTCTAAAAGCTTTTTCCACTCCCTGCTCTGCCGAAATATCTCCCATCATTGAGCGCATACCTCTCCCCCCTTCCAAAACTTCCAATCTTTTTTTGGCTTCTTCTATTTCATTTAACATCTCTGACACATTATTTGCTTCTGGTTGTGGCTCAGACTCTACTTGAGGTGCTGGTTCTGGTTCAGGTGCTGGTGTATCTGACATCTCCAATACGGCAGGTGTTTCTATCACCGATTTTTCAGTTGGTACTTCTGTAACTGTTTCTGGGACTGGGGCTACTTTGACTTCCGGCTTACTATTTAAAATTTCTGTCACCCGACCTTCATCGAGCGATTCATTTGGATGAGCTTCTACCCACGCAGCAATCTTTTCATTATTCAATAGAATAGATTTTTCTTGTGCACTACCTTCCATAATAGTTTCTTTGGCTTTTGCAAAAACACCATTTACTTCTTTAGTATTTTCAAAAAGTTTAGTGAAATCGGTTTTGTCTCCGATATTGAGACTCCCCGCTTTATTTAATCCATAATTTTCAGGATTTTGAAGCACTTTATTTGTCAAACTGCTCAAAACATAAGTCTTCTGGGCTTCAGTCATACCTTTAAATTGCTCATTATTTTCTAACGTGCCTTTCAAAATTTTCCAAGTTGAATCTCCTGCTTTTACTTCGTGTATCAAAATTTCCGGCTTATTAAATATTTTTTCTGAAACAATAGTTTCAACAGGTCTTGGAGCTGATGGTTCAGGCATAACAGCCTCAGCTGGTCTTGGACCTGGTGGTTTAATTTGATTTGGATCAAAACCCTTCCTTTGTAATCTATTTTCTGCAATACCTCCAGCTTTACCTCCTTTTGATTCCAAAGCAGATTTGGCAGCTCCCCCACCACCGACACCGGCAAATGTACCCTCAGCAAGATTGGCCAAAAAACCTGTGCCCGCACCAGCAGTAAAAGTTAAGCCAGCTTTCCAAGCTGTTGCTTTTAATCTTTCTTTTTTATATTTCTTTCTTATACCAAGTTCTTTTTCCGATTTTTCTTCCAAAGAAAGACTGCTATTTCTCAACTCTTCCTTTTCTGCTTCTTCAAGCCTATTTATTTCTTCTAATGACCAACTCTTTTTTTTGTTAACTAATTCACCCATACCTATACCAGCCGCACCAGTAAGGACTCTTTTGCCTACATAACCCGCTGCCCCTAAAGCCCCTATTCCAGCACCAAAAGTAAGTCCCGCCGCAGTGCCTATCACAAAACTGCAAGCTATTCTTTCCTTTTTAGAAAGACCCAAATACCACTGCATTGTTTTGGTGCCGAGCAAACTTTTGGCACTTTCGAGAGCTTTGCCCATCGCAGTTTCACCTCGAGCCTCCTTCAAAGATTTTAAGTACGCATCATTTTCTTTTTGAACTAACTCTTCAAAAATTTTGTCGTTGATTTTAGACTGAAGATCAACCTCTTGTTCTGGTGTCAGATTTTCCCCAGCATTTTTTCTAAAAGTTTCTTCTATTCTTTTAGCGATAGTATTTTTTTGATCATTATAATCATCTTGCGTATCCCATCTTAAATTACGAGAATCGGTCATTTTTCCCCTGCCTTTTTTAAGACCCCCAAGACCATGACCTAATGCATTTACAAAACTACCAAAACTTTCGTCTTTTCTATTTGCAATTTCCGCCTTAGCTCTTTCGGCTCTTGATCTTTCAAACTCTGCCCATTCCAACCCCTTTTGCCATTCAGGCTTATAATTTGCTTCAATATCTTTTCGTTCTTCTTCTGAATTTATTTCAACCCTTTCCGGCTCTTTTACTAAAAAAATATTACCGACATTAATTTCTAATTCTTTTGCTGTATCAGAATAAATATTTGCCAGAACTGTATTGCCTCTAGATACAAACGAGGTTATTTCTCCATTATCTGACCCACCATAAAAATCCCACCTGACTTTATCGCCAATTTTTATTACTTCCCCATTTTTATCTGCCGCCTCTTTTATTTCAACAATTTCTGGGGTATTTATTTCTTCACGCACTTCTTCAACTCCACCAAAAACCTGATTTTCCTCATCTTCTTCAATATGTATATCTTCTAATTCTCCAGGATCTGGCAATTGATCTACTCCATCTTGTTCTTTAAAAATAGCGTTCTGGATGTAATCCGCAACAAATTCAGCATCAGCATCCTGACGGATTCTCAAAGTTTTTTCTGTCTCGTCATACATAGCCAAGCCCATCTGAGCTTCAACTATTTCAACTTTTATACCCAGCGATTCAAGTTTCTGTATATCATCTTCAAATTTTTGTTTATCATCCATGGACCAATTTTCATACCCTTCAGGATATTTGATTTCTGATTTTTGTGGAGAAGTATTAAAATCTGGTTCCATATATCCAAAATTATACGGCAAAGGAGTTTAAAAACAACGCTTGACTTGTTTATTACTTTATGTATATAATGGTACTAATACTGAAAGATTGACACTCCGCTTACCCGCGGATTTTTTCTTTCATATTTTCGTTGCAATTTATTAATTTATCTTAATTCGTATATTATGTTTGATTTAAAAGTTATAAATTCAGTTTTAGACCAACTCGAAGAAGAGCGTGGCATACCAAAAGAAAAGGTTTTAGAGGCTATTGAAATGGCCTTGGCTACCGCTTACAAAAAAGAGTATGGCAAACGCGGCCAAATCATTAAGGCCAATTTTGATATAAATAGTGGTTCAGTTGAAATGCACCAAGTGAAAATCGTCGTTGACGATACTAAAGTATTTATGGACAAAGAGGCTTTGGAAGATGCATTAGAAGATGCGGAGGAAAAAGATGACGACCGAGTGCTTTTCAATACTGAGCATCATATCCTTTTGCCAGATGCCCAAAAGATAAAAAAGGGTGCCCAAGTCGGAGATGAAATCATCTTCCCTCTTGAGTCAAAGGGTGATTACGGGCGTATCGCTTCCCAAACAGCCAAGCAAGTCATCATGCAAAAAATCAGAGAAGCTGAAAGAAATTCAGTGCTCAAAGAATTTGGTGAAAGAGAAGGCGAAGTTATTTCCGGCACCGTCCAAAGGATTGAGCGCGGAAACATTTTCGTAGATGTCGGCCGAGCCGTTGGTATTTTGCCATATGAGGAACAAATGCCAGGAGAGAGATTCAGCCAAGGCGAAAGAGTGAGAGCATATTTGTATCGTGTAGAAGACGGGCCAAAGGGTGTAGCCCTCAGGCTTTCCCGCTCTCACCCACGATTTCTAATTAAACTTTTTGAAAACGAAGTTCCCGAATTGGTAAACAACACCATCGAAATCAAGTCTGTCGCCAGAGAGGCTGGCTCTCGTTCAAAAGTCGCAGTCGCCTCAAATGATAATTATATAGATCCCGTAGGTTCACTCGTTGGCCAAAGAGGGGTCCGAGTCGCTACCGTCACTTCTGAATTAGGAGGAGAAAAAATTGACGTCATTGAATGGTCTGAAAACCCAATTGAATTTATTGAAGACGCTCTTTCTCCCGCAAAGATAGTTTCAGTTGAGATGGATGAAGAAAATCACCAAGCCAATGTAGTAGTTTCCGAAGACCAACAGTCTCTCGCCATCGGCAAGGGCGGCCAAAATGTTCGTCTCGCTGCCAAACTCACTGGTTGGCGCATAGATATCAAATCAACTCAAGGCGAAGAACTCGAAGTAGCTGATTAACCCTTTGTTTTTTATTTTCTGTACATGATATAATACACTAGTCAGTGTTAGTGTTTATTAATTTAATCAAATATATGAAAAACAAATTGTTAATTTTAGCCATTGTTTCGTTCCTTGTATTACCAAACCTATCTTTTGCAGAGTCAGACGATTCAATTAAAGCCTCTGTCGGCGCCTCAGTCACCGCTTCAACAAGCGTTAGAGAAAGAAATGAAGCCAGAGAAGAAGAAAAAGAACAAAAAAGAGAAACTATAAAAGACGAGATCGAAGCAAGAAAAGAAGCTGTGAAAAATTCAGTTGAAGAAAGGAGGCAAAATGCTGTTGATAAAATAGAAGAGCGAGTAAATAAGTTTATTCAAAACATAATTGAGAGATACAATGCCGCTACAAACAGATTAGAAACATTGAGCGATCGTATCGAATCAAGAATCACCAAATTAGAAGAAGCAAATATTGATGTATCAGAAGCCAAGACATTAATGATCGAGGCTAATGCAAAGATTGAAGTTGCCAAATTAAGCATTGCAGATATCAAAATTATAAGCACAACCACTGCTTCAACAACCGCCTCGTCTACCAAAGACATTGTGAAAGTTGGTTTTGAACTTATGAGGGTTCAGATGGAAGAAGCCAAAGAGGACATCAAAGAGGCTCATGCCGCCTTGGTAGAGGTGATCAAAAACCTCAAACCTGGTGACAACAAACTTAAAAATGCATCCTCGACGGATGAAACCGAAGATTAAAATTATAAATAATCATCTCAAAAAGAGATAAAAAATATGGACACATTCAATCCAAGTCAAATGCCTCCAATGCAAAGTAATGTAGAAAAAAAATCGGCAGGCCCGCTTGTAGCTGTCATTATCATTCTTGCCCTCATTATAATTGGTGGTTTGTATTTCCTAAAAACCCGTTCAAACCAAAGTGCTTATGTAGTACCTCCTGATACTACCGAAGACAGTGTGACTGCTTCCCTAAATCAACAAGGAACTACTGACGACCTCAGCTCCATTGAAGCTGACCTGAATGCCACTGACCTGAATAATCTCGACCAAGGCGCGGCTGTGATTGAAGCTGAGTTGCAATAAAACCTCACCCCTACCCCCTCTCCTTAGCTAAGGAGAGGGGCAAGACTCAAGAAAACCTGTCGTACAGTCGACAGGTTTTCTATTCTCAAAAACAAGATTTTATTTTTTCTACAACTTTGTCTATATTTTTCTCAATCTCATCATTCTTAATTCTCAAAATTATAAAATTCAATTCTTTGAAATATTTATCTCTAACTTCATCATATTCTTTTGCATCGCTCTTCACATGAATTCCTCCATCAACTTCAATAAGAAGTCTTTTTTCTTTGCAATAAAAATCTAAAATATAACCACCAACACTATGTTGTCTTCTAAATTTGCATCCAATTTTTCTGTTTCTTAATTTATCCCATAGTAAATCTTCTTGAGTAGTCGCTCTTTTACGTAATTCTCTTCTCCTTTCTTTAAATTTTACTAAACTATAAATTCTTGTCATACCACCTCACCCCTACCCCCTCTCCTTAGCTAAGGAGAGGGGCCGATAATATTTAATAATTATACCAAAATCTAGAAGGGGTGAGGTTATTGCCTCAATAAGAATTTTAGTATAAACTGGCGAAATGAAATACGAAGTTAAAATCAAAAAACTCCCAAAATCGGAGGTGGAGATAGAAGTTTCTCTCCCCGCCGATTTTTTGGTATCCGCTCGTAAAAAAGCCGTAAACCTATATGGCGAATCTATAGAAATAGCTGGTTTTAGAAAAGGACACATACCAGAAAATATTGTGATTGAAAAAGTTGGTGAAGCTAAAATATTAGAAGAAGCTACTGATGTATTGCTCCGTGAGCACTTCGCCAAGATTATGGAGCAAGAAAAGCTCGACATAATCGGACAGCCCAAAATTTCTATTACCAAATTGGCTATCGGAAATCCCGTTGAATTCAAAGCTACTTTTGCTGTAATGCCGGAGTTTGATTTGCCTGAATACAAAAAACTAGCAGCTAGTAGCAAGCAGCAAGCATCTAGCAAGGAAGAAAAAATTGAAGCATCAGATAAGGAAGTAGAAGATGTTTTGCTACAAATAAGAAAAAATAAAGCTCATTTTGATTGGCATGAAGCTCATCCTGATGAGAAAGGCCACGATCATGCAGAAATAAAAGATGAAGATTTGCCAGAGCTTAACGATGAATTTGCCCAAAAGGCCGGCAATTTCAAAAACTTAACTGAACTCACAGAAAAAGTAAAAGAGAATATAATAGCCGAAAAGAAAATTAGAAATATTGAAAAGAAGAGAGCCGCTATTATTGAAGAGCTTGTTAAAAATACCAAAATAGAATTGCCTGAAATTTTGATTGAGAGCGAAATCAACAAATCTTTAGCCCAAATGAAAGACGATATCGAAAGAATGGGTGGCAAATTTGATGAATATTTAACTCAGGCCAAAAAAACAGAGGAGGAACTAAGAAAAGATTTTAGAGAAAGTTCTGAAAAGAAGGCCAAGGTTCAATTAATATTTAATAAAATCGCTGAAGCGGAAAAACTTGAACCCAATAAAGAAATATTGGAGAACGAAATTAAAGAAGTTATGAAGCACTATCCCGACGCCTCCGAAGTGAACGCCCGCATTTATGTCACAACCATTCTCGTGAACCAAGAAGTTTTGAAGTTGCTAGAGCAACAATAGCGGCGGTTTCGGCGCGAAGTGTTAGGGACCCGAGTGAAAGCACTTGGGCTCCTTTTTGTTTAAATATTTCAATTTCTCTTTCAGTCCAACCACCTTCGGGACCAATAAAAATAGAAACAGGGGGTGGTGTAGCCCCTTCTCTTGTTGTAAGAGAAGGGGTTGGGGATGAGTTATCTTTATCAAAAACAATTATCTCCCCCTCTAAGTCCTTAATGCTAGCTACTAGCTGCTGGCTACTTTCAATTACCGGCACATCCGCCCTGCCACACTGCTCACTTGCCTCAATCGCAATTTTGCGTGCCCTTTCCAGATTGAAACCTTTCTTTTCGCTTCGCTCAGAAATGATTGAGATAATTTTGGAAACCCCGAGTTCAGTCGCCTTCTCCACCACCCACTCCATTTTGTCTTTTTTTATTAATGATTGGTACAAAACAACTTCCCTATCTGGCACAATCCCCTTTCTTTCTGAAACCAATCTAATTTCTGCCTCACGATTAGTCATTTTTTCAATAACTGCATCAAATTCTGTGCCACTACCATCAAAAACAATCACCTCACTACCAACATTGTATCTGAATACATCTCGCCATTGATGAATAAGCCTCTCATCTTTTATGACAGTTTTTGTATGTTCAATTGGATTATCTAAAAAGAATCGGTGAAGTCGCATATGATAATCCTAGCTTAAATTATAAAATTATGCTATTATGTTTTTATGAAAAAAGAAATATACAACAACATTTTAGTCCCAACCGTTATTGAGAAGACTCACAACGGCGAGCGAGCTTATGACATTTATTCGCGTCTACTTAAGGATCGCATTATCTTTTTAGGTGGCCAAATTGAGGACACGATGGCCAATTTGATTATTGCCCAACTACTTTTCTTGCAATCTGAGGATTCCAAAAAAGATATTTCACTTTATATCAATTCCCCTGGCGGTTCGGTCACTTCTACCCTAGCCATCGTAGACACAATGAAATTTATTAAACCCGATGTTTCTACTTACTGCGTGGGTATCGCCGCCTCTGGCGCCGCTTTGGTGCTCTCTGCCGGAACCAAAGGCAAGAGATTTATATTAAAAAATGCCGAAGTTATGATTCATCAACCTATCGGTGGCGCTGAAGGTCAAGCTACTGACATCGCTATCACCGCTAAGCACATCTTAAAGACTCGTGAAAATTTAAACAAAATGCTCGCCGAAAACACCGGTCAAACTCTTGCCAAAATAGATACCGATGTTGAGCGCGACTTCTTTATGACCGCCGACGAAGCCAAAAAGTACGGAATAGTCGACAAAATTCTCTAATTTGCGTTTTTTGGGAAAGAGGTGTATATTGCTTACATTAGTATTAAATTATAGTAATTTCGCCCCAAAAACAGTGAAGAATGCCCAATTTAAAACAAAATGAGTTCAATATTCCTAAAAACATGTCCATCCATCTACTCAGAGTCTAAAAGAGGCCTACCCACTCGTCTAAACTAAGACGGAATTACAGCAAAATATATGTCATTAAAATTAGCGGTACTACTTGCGGGCCTAGCAGCCCTAGTTGGTGTCGGCTTCGGTTATTTCTTGCGTTGGATTATTTCACTCGGACAGCGCGGTTCAGTTGAGCTTCGCATCAAGCAGATGGAGCTTCACGCGAGGGAAGAAGCCAAGAAAATTGTTGAAGAAGCTACTACCAAGGCCGAAGAAACAGCCAAAGAAAAAAGAGAAGAATTTAAAGAAAGAGAAGAAAAGGTCAAAAAGACCGAAGACCGCCTCATAAAAAAGGAGGAATTTTTGGATAAAAGACAGCTCGATATTGACAAAGAGATTGAGCAAGTAAAAGAGAAAGTTTCCGAGATAAAATCAATCAGAGAGAAGGCAGAAGGGCTTGAAAAGCAGAGATACGAGGAACTTCAAAAGGTTTCAAGAATGACTGAAGAGGATGCCAAAGAAACCTTAATCAAAGAAATTGAAAGGAAATCAGAAGAAGATATCACCATCAGATTACAAAAATTAGAAAACAGTGGCATCGAAAAAATCGAGACAAAAGCCAAAGAAATTTTGACCACCACCATCCAAAGATTGGCAAACTCAGTATCTTCAGAAGTGTTTTCAACTTCTGTCGCTATCCCATCTGATGAAATCAAGGGCAAAATTATTGGCAAAGAAGGCCGAAACATCAAGGCTTTTGAAAGAGTATCCGGAGTTGAAATCATTGTTGATGATACACCTGAAGCAATTATCTTATCTTGTTTTGATCCTGT
>Ga0172380_10004324_pt1 | contig 18360 bp, 12 predicted proteins | sample Leawe162metaG_FD_119747 | JGI IMG/M metagenome (GOLD analysis project Ga0172380, IMG submission 119747) | Leachate microbial communities from a municipal landfill in Southern Ontario, Canada - Leachate well 162 metaG | ecosystem: Engineered > Solid waste > Landfill > Unclassified | place... | reverse complement strand
TGAGTATATTAAGCCATATAAGAAATATGTAGCCCTTGCTATAATACTTAATATATTGGTTGCAGCATTAGGTCCGGTTCGTCCTTACCTTGTTCATATTGCAATCGATCAGAGTATTGTCCAGAAAGATTATAATACTCTACTAAATATTACTCTTTTATTATTACTATCATTAGTTTTTCAAGCAGTAGTTCAATTCTTTTTAACATATTACACCGAGTATATGGGACAGAAGATTGTATATGATCTTCGAGTAAAGCTTTTTTCTCACGTTCAAAAATTAGCATTAAAATTCTTTGATAAAACACCAGTCGGGCGTACAGTTACACGCGTTACAAACGATGTGGAATCTCTCAATGAAATGTTTTCCTCCGGTATTGTTACCGTATTCAGTGATGTATTTACGATTATATGGATTTTTATATTTATGTTTTATATGTCATGGGATTTGTCGTTAGTAACTCTTGCCGTATTGCCTGTTCTAATTTATGCGACATTTTTATTCAGGAGAAAAGTAAGAGAAGCATATAGAGATACACGGTTTCATCTCGCTCGTCTTAATTCGTATATGCAAGAACACGTTACAGGAATGAATATCACTCAGATATTTTCAAAAGAAAAAGATGAATTAAATAAATTCTCCGGCATAAATGGAGATCACAAAATTGCGAATATAAAATCGATCTTTTATTATGCAATATTTTTTCCGGGGGTGGAATTATTAAGCTCAATAGCTATTGCTCTTATTATCTGGTATGGTGGTGGTAAGTATTTAGAAAATACTATGACTCTTGGTATCCTTTTCGCATTCATTCAATATACAGAAATGTTTTTTAGACCTATTCGCGATCTCTCGGAAAAATATAATATTCTTCAATCTGCAATGGCTTCTTCGGAAAGAGTTTTCAAATTAATGGATGATGAAACTTTTGTTAAAAATGTCGATAACCCTACTCCGATTAAAAATGTAAAAGGCAGAATCGATTTTAAGAATGTATGGTTTGCATACAACGATGAAAATTATGTTCTTAAGGATATAGATTTTTCTATTGAGCCTGGACAGACAGCAGCTATTGTTGGCGCTACTGGAGCAGGAAAGACCTCATTGATAAATATACTTACTCGTTTTTATGATATTCAAAAAGGTACTATTCTATTGGATGGAATGGATATTAGTAAACTTGATAAAAGGGAATTAAGGAAACATATATCAATTGTTCTTCAGGATGTTTATCTTTTTTCCGGTACGGTTAAATCTAATATTTCACTTGGCTCTGATGATATTTCTGATGAAGAAATAATAAACGCAGCTAAAATTGTAGGTGCTGATAAATTTATTTCTATACTTCCAAATGGTTATAATGAAGAAGTAAAAGAAAAGGGTGCCACTTTAAGTGTTGGACAGAAGCAATTAATTTCTTTTGCAAGGGCACTTGCTTATAATCCACAAATTCTTATCTTAGACGAAGCAACTTCCAGCATTGATACAGAAACTGAAATCCTTATCCAAAATGCTATTGAGAAACTTCTTAAAGGCAGGACTTCAATAGTTATAGCACATAGACTTTCGACTATTCAAAATGCAGATAAAATTATCGTTATGCATAAAGGCGAGGTAAGAGAAATTGGTACACATCAGGAGCTTTTGACTAAGAAAGGAATTTATTATAAGTTGTATCAGCTTCAATATAAAGACCAAGAGATTACAAAAACCGCATAGGAGTTAATATGTCTAAGAAAAAGTTTATGACACTTCCACGCCATATCCTCGAAGGAGAAAAAGATCATCCGGAAGCTACCGGTGAACTTTCTGATATTTTGAACCAAATCGGGCTTGCTTGTAAATTAATCTCATTAGAAGTTAACAAAGCTGGACTTGCTGATATCATCGGTTATACGGGCGGTACAAATGAATCTGGTGATGAAGTAAAAAAACTCGATATGTTCGCACATAATATACTTCTTAAAGCACTCGATCATATCGGTCATTTTTGCGTTTTTGCTTCCGAGGAAGAAGAGGAAATTATTCATCTTCCGCCTCATCAGAAAGTCGGTAAATATGTACTTTTATTCGATCCTCTCGATGGTAGCTCTAATATTGATGCTAATGTGAGTATAGGTACTATTTTTTCAATTTTCCAAAGAGAATCTCCTGAAGGTTCTCCCGGGCTTTTAACAGATTGTCTTCAAGAGGGTTATAAACAAGTTGCAGCCGGATATATTGTTTATGGTTCAAGTACTATATTTGTTTATACTGCCGGTCACGGACATGGAGTTCACGGTTTCACATTAGACCCGGCATTTGGTGAATTTATTCTTTCACACGATAATATTAAAATCCCTTCAAATGGAAGAATTTATTCAGTAAATGAAGGAAATTATTTCCATTGGAATAAAGGATTGAAAAATTATATAAAATATTTACAATCAAATTTATATGAAGGTAAGCCGTATCAAGGGAGATATATTGGTTCTATGGTGGCAGATGTTCATAGAACTCTTTTATATGGCGGTATTTTTATGTATCCAGGCGATCAAAGAAATCCCAAGGGCAAATTGCGGTTGGTTTATGAATGCAATCCTATCGCATTTATTATTGAAGAAGCTGGCGGTATTGCCATCAGTGGTAAAAAAAGAATTCTTGAACTAAAACCCACTTCTTTACATGAAAGAACTCCCGTTTATATGGGAAGTAAAGAAGATGTTGAATTAGTTCAAAAATTCATGTCTGATGAAGACGATTAAATTAAAGAAGCTTCTTTTAGTTTCTCATTAATCTTATTTACTAAGTCTTCTTTTGATATATTTTCGAATCTGATTTTGGCGGATGATACAACCGTTTCAGGTCCGTCTCCTTCACCTTTTAAGAATTTATATAAATTGAATGCAAGTCGCACTCTTTCATTCTTTATCGGAATATATTCATTTAGAGATTCTACAATAGAATCTATCTTACTTTCTAAAGAATCCGCATTTGCAGGCTTAAATCCGGATGATGGTAATGTTGTCATTTAGTCTCCTTTTTTATTTCTTAAAAATAAGTATAGGTTTTCTTTATAACAAACGCCTAATTTTATTTATTTTTGTTACTTAACTATTTGGTAATTATGTCAAATGTAAAGAAAATATTGATTATTCGTTTCAGTGCTCTTGGTGATATCCTTCTTACCACTCCTATAATCAGAAGTATTAAAAATAAATATCCTGATTCTGAAATAGATTTCTTAATGAAAAAAGAGTATTCCGATGCACTAAAATTTAATCCGTGTATCAATAATTTGCTTTTCCTCGATTCTTATGATACAAAAACAAATTTCGACATAATTATTGATTTGCAAAATAACCTCTTAAGTAGTAAAATCGTTTCCAAGAAAAAATCAGGGAATGGAACAACTAAAGTATATAGTTTTCGAAAGCCGCAATTAAAGAAATTCATGTTAGTTAATTTCAAAATCAATTTATATAAAGAAATTTTACAAATTCCTGAGATGTATTCCGCCTCCATTCCTGATTTATCGCTTGATGAAAAGGGATTAGACTTGTACCTCGGAGATTTTGGATACATGGATTTACAAAAAGGAAATTATATTGGTTTGTGCCCCGGCTCGCGTCATTTTACTAAGCGTTATCCTATTAACTATTTCGCCGAGTTAGGTAATCTCTTTTCTGCAAAGGGATTTAATATAATTTTATTTGGCGGTGAATCTGATAAGATGATTTGCAGAGAATTAGAAAACAAAATTCCCGGTTCTTTAAATCTATGCAATGATAATGATTTATTATTGACAGGTAGATATATCAATGAATGTAAATTTGTTATAACTAACGACTCCGGGTTAATGCATGTTGCTTCTGCAATGCAAAAACCTGTTGTTGCTCTTTTCGGTTCTTCAGTAAAGGAGTTTGGTTTTGCCCCATATAAGAACAAAAATTTATTGTTAGAAAATAATTCTTTATCTTGCAGGCCTTGCAGTCACTATGGAAGAGAGGAATGCCCTAAAAAACATTTTAATTGTATGATGAAATTAATGCCGTCATTAGTGTATAAAAAAATAATTGAATTTATGGAAATCTAATGTCAAAACTCTGGACTATTATTTATAATATTTTCTTCGTGCCGATATTCAAACTTTTCTTTTGGATTGGTCCCTTTTTTAATCAAAAAATTAAAATCGGTGTTGCCGATAGAGAGAAACTTTTTGAAAATCTAATTCTCAATCTAACCGGAATGGATAGAAAGAAAAAAATGATCTGGTTTCATTCATCTTCAATGGGTGAATTTGAGCAGGCAAAACCGATCATTGAACAACTTAAGAAAAAGTATGATATAAATATATTTGTTACCTTCTTTTCTCCTTCCGGTTACCGAAATTCCATAAAATATCCTTATCTTGATGTAATATCATATCTGCCAATTGATACGCAAGATAATGCTCAAAGAATACTAAATCTCGTAAGACCGGATTTAGTGATTTTTATGCGGTATGATTTCTGGCCTAATCTTCTTTGGGAATTAGATAAAAGAGAAGTACCCCATTTTATTGTAGATGCTACTATGAAAGAATCGAGCAAAAGAAAATTACCGATACTACTCGATTTTCATAGATTTTTATTCAAAGGATTCACTAAGATATTAACTGTATCAGAACTTGATAAGAAAAATTTTCTTGATTTCGGAATCAGAAAGGAAGTTGTCAAATCTGTTGGTGATACACGATTCGACCGTGTATATCAAAAAAGTTTAGCTGCAAAAAATAAAAAATTATTCAAAGATGGTTTATTCGGAGATAAACAAATTTTTGTGGTTGGCAGTTCTTGGGAAAGTGACGAAGATGTTGTGCTCCCGGCAGTTCTCAAACTATTACAATATGATCCTTCTGTAATTGTTTTTATTGTCCCTCACGAGCCTACTATAATGCATCTCGAAAAATTAGAACATTCACTAATAAATAAAGCTACTGCAATTCGTTTCTCATTTCTGAACAATTATCAAAATGAGAAGATAATTATAATTGATTCTATTGGAATCTTGCTTACCTTATATTCTTATGCTGATGCGGCTTATGTTGGAGGCAGTTTTAAGCAAGGAATTCACAATGTTCTCGAACCAGCAGTTTATGGAATTCCAGTAATTTTTGGCTCGAAAATTGAAAACTCTCAGGAAGCACTTAAACTTGTTGAATTAAATGGAGCGAAGGTTATCAATAATAAGAAAGAATGTTATCGCATTATTAGGTCTATTTTTGAGGATAAAGAACTGAAAGAAAAAATGGGTACGATTTGTAAAGACTATGTTTTAGAAAATATCGGAGCGACAGATAAGATTATTGATGAAATTAATAATTACATTTAGTTCCTAGTCAAATAAAAATGAATAAAAATAGTATTATAGAGAATATATCGTCTGACGAACAGCTAAGGCAATTTTTTAATTCCCTTCCGCTGGGTATTATCTTTTTCCAGAAGGATTGGAAAATATCATTTATTAATAAAAATTTCTTCAGGTTCCCAGGTGTTATTCAATATAGTTCCGATTTGATTCTTGGTAAATCTATATTAGAAATCCCCTTATTTGAAAGAACCGATCTAAATGAAAAATTAAATTCACTCCAATTTGCGGAAGATTTTGAATTTACTTTTTTCAAAAAACCTACTGCTAAAGGAGGGTCTTTCTCTGTAATTGTTAAAGGGGTTTCTTTCTTTGTAAGTACGGAGTTCCAGGGTGGAATCCTTATTGTCGAAGATATAAAAATTGATAAACCTGATTCTACTGAATTAATTAATGCTAATGATTATTTAATCTCCGTTATAGATTCACTTTCAGATTACTATATGATTTGCGATCTTGATTTGAACATAAAATTCAAATCCAATTCATCGAATTTTTTATTCGATTATTTTATAGAAAAACCTCAGGAACAGATAAAAACAGTAAATGAAAAGATTACAAATTCCGAATTGAAGCAATTGATTCTTTCAACTGCAAAATCAAAGTCTCCTTCTAAGCAGCAATTTTCATTTCCCATGAATTTTCGCGATTATTTTATTGATTTAAATATTATCCCAGTCTTCGATTCATTATCCCATACTGAATTAGTTTTTATTGTTGGTAAAGATGTTTCTGAAGAAGTAAAATCTTCCAATCAAACCATTAAAGAAGTTAGCGAGCTTAGGAAGTATCATGAAATCGTTACAACAATAGTTGATGCTGTAATTGGATTGAATAATTCTGGCAACGTTATCTATTGGAATGAAAAAGCAACTAAATTATTTGATTATAATAAAAGTCAGGTTTTTAATCAATTTATTGGAAAAGTAATCCCACAGCTTGGAAAACTATTTTTTGAAAGTATCGTAGAAGAAGTGGCTTTAACCGGAAAATGGGAAGGGCAATTAAAACAGAATAACGATCCTAATGACGAAAGACGAATTTTGGTTCGTCTCGCTCCTATTGCTTCTGATAATGAGAAAATGCTTGTTGCCCTTTGTACTGATATTACGGAGCGATATCGGTTAGAAAGAGAGCTTAGAAATTCAGAAGAAAAGTTCAGAAATATTGTTATTAATTCACATGAGTTTATTTGTATACTCGATCTAAATGGAGAAATTGTTTATTCGAACCCATTTTTTAATGAACGATTTACACCGGATCAAAAACCGGATAAGATAAAAAATTTCACAGATTATATTGAACCCTTTTACATAGAAAAAAACAAAATAAAATTTGGTGATCTTTTTAATGGTCGAGATCAAAATATTGAACTACCATTAATAACTTTTGATAAAAAAAAGATAATTGTTCTTGCAAGCTTCACACCTTCATATAATCTTGCAGGCGAGCCAATCTATTTTAATGCGATATTAACTGATATTACCTTACAAAAAGAAGCCGAAAAAGATCTTTTACTTATTCGTTCAGTATTTGAAGCTTCTAAAGATGGTATTGCTCTCGTTTCAGACGGTAAATTAGTAATTATTAATGATTCTTTTGTAAGCATGTTCGGTCTCGAAAGTGCCGGCACTTCGCTTGGTAAAGATATTATTGAATTTGTTGCTTCCAATGACCGTTCAAGTATGAGAAATTATTTAAATAGCATAAATAAGGGAATTGAAATTCCTCCTCGTTTTGAGTTTAATGCTATTCGAACCGACAGTACAAATTTTATAGCAGAAGTCTCTATTTCAATATATGATGTTTCAAAAGAGATTTTCTCAGTGTGGATTATTAGAGATATAACAGAAGAAAAAAAAGCTCAAGATGCTCTTAAAAGATCAGAAGAACGTTATAGAAACCTTGCCAATAATATAGATGAATCGTTTTGGGTTGCCGAAAGAATTGATAATAAGCTAAAGACTGTTCTTTATACTTCGGCAATAAAAAAAATTACAGGGTATTCACCTGATGAATTTATAACTGATAATAATCTTTGGTTTAATATTATTCACCCTAATGATTTGGAAGAAATTAGAAATAAGCAAAATCTATTTTTCGATGATATCTCGATAGATAATCAAGTTTTTGAATATAGAATATTAGATAAATTCGGTGGAACAGTTTGGATCAGAAATAAAATATCGGTCGTAAGAAATTCCAAAGGGAACGTTTTTAATGCATTTGGAATTATTAATGATATTTCTCTTAGCAAAAAAGCTGACGATGAATTGAAAACTTTTACCGAAAATTTGAAAGAACTAAATGAAACAAAAGACCGATTTATTTCTATTATTTCACATGACCTTAGAACACCATTTAGTTCTATACTTGGATTCACCGATATTTTATTGAATGAAGAAAATATTGATGTAGAAAAACGAAGAGAATATATAAATTTTATTCAAGAATCATCCAAGAGCATGCTCTCATTAGTAAATTCTCTTTTAGATTATACGCGTATCCAAACCGGCAGAATAAAATTTGAACCGGAACGAATCAGTTCAAAAGACCTTTTTGAAAAATCTCTAAAAGTACTTGGTGGAGCTGCACTTCAAAAGAATATTACACTTGAATTAAATTTTCCTAAAGAACTATTTATTCATGCAGATGAAAGTCTATTCTCTCAGGCAGTAAATAACCTTATCTCTAATGCAATTAAATTTACAAGAAAAGAGGGTACAATCTCTATCTCAGCCGCTCCTTCAAGTGATAAAAATAAAATTGAATTTAGAATTAAAGATAATGGCGTTGGTATTAAAAAAGATGATATTGCAAAACTTTTCAAAGTTGATGCAAAATTTACTACTCCCGGTACTTCAGGTGAAAAAGGAACCGGACTTGGTCTATCATTAGTTCATGATATAATTAAAAAACATGGCGGAGAAATTCGTGTGGAAAGTGTTATTGGTAAAGGATCTGAATTTATTTTTACTTTACCTGTCTCTTCTACAATTATTCTTCTTGTTGATGATACAAAAGCAGACCGTCTACTTTATACCAAAATTCTTAAAAATATTATTCCTGATTATACGATTATTGAAGCTGAAAACGGCAGGGAAGCATTTAATCTTATTAAATCAAATTCACCCGCATTAGTTATCACCGATCATCAAATGCCGATTATGACCGGAATGGATTTAGTAAAGCAAGTATCAATTTCCGAATTTAAAATTAAACCACCTATAATTGTTCTTAGTAGTGATGTAACTCCGAAAATAGAAAAAGGATATAAAGACTTGGGCATTGAATTTATATTTACAAAACCCGTTAATCTTTCAGTCTTTAAATCCTCTATCGAAAAATCTCTACGTAAAGTTATTTATAATACTTAATTTTGTTTTTTTAGTACCATTCCTGTTGAAGGGTCTAAATCAATCTTAAAGAATACATTGTTAATTACATCCACTCCTGCTTTATCTTTATTTACAAGCACCTGCCATTCTCCTTGTGGGAGATCAAAACTCACACTTTTATCTTTATCTGCATTAAATGCTACAATAAAGGCATTTCCTTCATGCTCAAGTAAATATCCGAATGCGAACGGAGTTTCTTTGTTATCCCCAAACTTAATTTGGTCATATTCTGCATGTCTGAAAGCACCATATGTCTTACGAAGCTTAATCAATCCTTTATAGTAATCGAATAATTCTTGATTAGTAGCAGCATGTTTATAATTGATGTAATTTGTTTCATTATCCTTATTGTATGAATTGTGGTCTATCCTGCCTTTATGTTCATCTTGAATTTTTATGTTATGTGGAATTACTTTAGAACGAGCATATTCCTGTCCCGAATGAATCATAGTCATTCCTTGCGAAGTCAATAAAAATAAAGCAGCGAGTTTATTTAACTTTAATTGCTCCGGAGTAAGTTTTGCATTTTTATCTCGATTTTTAATAATCTGATCCGGCGCAACATCATTAAGCCCCAACCGAATAAAATCACCAAGTGTATACCCATCGTGAGATTCAAGATAATTAACAGAATGCTCTTTTTTCATAAATAGACCAAGAGTATCTCGCATTAAAGTTCCGTTTACATAGCTCTTAATCCTTACAAGATTATTATTGCCCTGCCATTTGCCAAAAATCCAGCCGAGATCAGTAAAAGGATTTTCTCCCTTTATGCCATTTCTAATTTGATCGTTCCAAGCACCCCAACCTCTTAAAGAAAATCCTTGTGGGTCATATCCACCACCCCATGGTTCGCAAACGAATACAACACTTGGATTTATTTTTTTTGCTTCGTGAATAATATCTTCAATAGTTTCCCAATCTATCATTTTACCAAGATCGAATCTAAATCCATCTACATGATATTCTTTCATCCAATAAAGGATGCTTTCGATTATAAGTCTTCTTGTCATCTTGCGTTCAGTTTTCAGATCGTTGCCACATCCGCTTACTGCAATACAATTCCCTTTATTATCCAATCTAAAATAGTATTCTTTATCGATCTCTTTAAGGTTACCAATCTCATATTCTGATAAATGGTTATAAACCACATCCATCATCACGGCAATGCCTTCTTTATGCAATCCCTTTACCATATCCTTAAAATCAGTAACCTGTTTTGAATCAGTGCCCATCCATTTATTCCATTTAAGCTCTTTTGAGTGTTGGCTATAATAAGATGCCGGAGCGAAGAAGGCGCCTGTCATATATCCCCAATGATTTCTTTCATAAGGATTCCAAGTGTTAAATTGTCCTGCAACAGAATCTTTAAATGGTATTTCAATATACCCAAAGTCTTGAGCAGGAAGAAGTTCCACCGTATTCACACCTAATGCTTTTAAGTAATCTAATCCGCCGGTTCTTTTCTTCTCTACTAATCCTTTGTAAGTGCCCTTTTCATTTACTCCCGAACTCGAATGAATAGTCATATCTCTAACGTGCATTTCATATATAATCAGGTCTCTCCAATCTCTCTGTATCCAAGTATCACCTTCCCAATTATAATCTTTATTGTAGACGATCGATTTCCTTGGGTTACGGTAAGTTGTATATGTAGCGACTGATTTTGAATAAGGGTCTATACATAACGGTTTCACGCTATTTAAGTCTTCCTCGGTATGAAATACTTTATATCCATAAAATGTACCACATAAATTGCCATCAACTGAAACTTCCCAAACGCCGTTCTCATCTTTAGTCATTGTGTAGTCTTTGGATTTTTCGCTATCGATTTTTTTGAAAGTTAGTAATTTTACTTCAATTGCCGATGGAGCAAATAATCTAAATACTGTTTTCCCATTCTCTAAAAATGAACCTAATTTTTTATCAGAATAAATCCTATCAAGTTCTTTCTGTCTTTGTATAAATTGAATAGTATCTTTTGATACAAACCTTTCTTTTACAAACAATTTTGCTCCTTCGCTATTTGTTGTAGTGAATAAAACTACTGCTAATATAACAACGCCAATTCTGCTAATATAGTTCATAAGTTATTATCGTTTTATTTTCATAAAAATAAAGAAATTTATTTAAGTAAAATCATTTTTTTTGTATCGATGAAATTATTGATTTCCATTTTGTAAATATAAATACCACTTGCCAAATTTGCTGCATTTAATTCTATCCTATGATATCCGCCATCTTCAATATTATTTATTAATTCTTTTACCTCATTTCCTATTGCATCAAATAAGGTAATTTTAACGTTTCCGGTAGCAGGGAGTGAATACTCAATCGTAGTTGTAGGATTAAAGGGATTAGGGTAATTTTGGCTTAATGAATATCCTTCAGGCAGTTTGGATTCATCTCTAATTGCAGAAATAGAAAGTACCTCTTTCAATATTTTTGAATTAGGATCGAATGTAATTGAAATCGGTTTTGAATCAACATAAAACTCAAATGCTTCTTCTTTTGCTGAATTAAATCCTGTTACAATAGTATCTTTTCCATTTCCGAAATCAATTTTTAATTCATAAGGCATAGTAAAAAATTGTGGATTATAATTCGATGCCTGATTTAATCTGAATAATAATTTGTATTTAGAAGTGCCGGGAACTAATGAATAATTCCAACCAATATTATACTTCGGATAATTTTCGCCATATACCCATTCTCTAAAGAAATAATCTAAATACATTCCGCTCACTTCCTCACAAACGCTTTGGAAGTCTTCAGTTGTTACTACTCCATATCTGAATGCCGGCTTATCGTGATAAGTTTTCATAACCTTAAAGAAATTATCATCTCCTATTACACCTCTAAGCATATGGAGTACTATAGCTCCTTTTGCATAAGAGCGATTATAATTAAAGATAGCATTAACATTGCTAATATCTTTAAGATATAATGAACCATTGGCATTCATTGCTCCCATCATATTTACCTGTACATCATTCATAAAAAGAGCATGTCCATATTTTGCTTCTAAATAGATCGATTCTGAATATGTAGCAAATCCTTCATTTAGCCAGATATTTTCCCAATTCTTGCATGTAACTTTATCACCAAACCATTGGTGAGCAAGTTCGTGCGCCACGACAGTTTCTTCAAAGGTTCCCATTGAAGAAACTGTTTGATGTTCCATTCCTCCACCAAATCCAAATTGCGCATGTCCATATTTTTCTTTTAAAAATGGATAATCTCCATACTTATCAGTAAAAATCCCTAGCATATCGATTGTCTTGTCCACATCACTTTTTGTTTTTTCTGTCCATGTAGTAGGATAAATATAATGAACCACCGGCATTGACATACCTTCTGCATAATTGAATGCTGTATTATAAACTACGAAATTGGACATTGCCACAGATATCAAATAAGGAGCAATCGGATAGTGATTTTTCCATTTGTAAGTTTTTGTCCCGTCTTGATTTTCAGTTGTCTCAATCAACTTACCATTCGATACTGAAACAAAAAATGGCTCAGAGGTAATCCATACATCTGATGAATCGGCTTTATCGGCAGGTGTATCTTTGCAAGGAAACCAATCTTTTGAGCCATAAGGCTCACTTAAAGTATAAATCGATTTAAGTCCCCTATCACCAAATGCAATAGTCCCAAACCCACCGCTACTTGTCGGATATCCGCTATATTTAATTTCGAGAGAAAATGGTTCGTTATATTTTAATTTTCTATTTGTCGGGAGAGTAATATATAATCTATTTTGAATAGTATGATTTACTGCAAGAGATTGGTTTTCAAACACTACACTTTGAACGGTCATTGTTCGATTTAAATCCAAAAATATCTGTCCAAGATTTTCCTTTCTTGAAATGCCATTTATATTTACAATACCGCTTAAAAATTTATCATCATAGAAAAATTGCAGATTCAATTTATAATAGGCGATATCGATATTATCATCACCCGGATAATTTACCTGGTCGGACTTAAATAATTTTTCGTATGATTTTATTTTTGTGGAGGAACACAACTCTGCTCCTGATTGCGAATATAAAGTTACATTCAATAAAAAGAATGCAATTAAAGATAAAAAAATTCCCCTCATAACTTTCCTGTGTTAATCAATAAAGCAAAATAAAACTTTATTTGGAAAATTAAAGGGGAATTATTTATCCTAAAGAACTCGAAGCAAGAAACTCATTAATATACCGGCAGCCACTGCGGAGCCAATTACTCCCGCTACGTTTGGTGCCATTGCATGCATTAATAAGTGATTTGTTTTGTCGTATTCTTGACCAATAATTTGAGAAACACGCGCACTATCAGGAACTGCTGATACTCCCGCATTTCCAATCAATGGATTAATTCTGTTGTCTCCCTTTAAGAAGAGATTCATAAACTTAGCGAATAAAACGCCGCCTGCAGTAGCAACCATAAAAGAAACGGCTCCGAGACCAAAGATTAATATTGATTGTGGTCTTAAGAATGTAGTTGCCTGAGTGGATGCACCAACAGTTAATCCGATTAGAATTGTAACAATATCAATCAGAGATCCTTTTGCAGTATCTGCTAATCTTTTTGTTACGCCACTTTCTTTCAAAACATTACCAAAGAATAACATTCCAAGAAGTGGCAATGCACTCGGAGTAATAAATGTAGTTAGTAATAGTCCGATAATCGGGAACATTATTTTTTCTACTTTAGAAACCGCACGCGGTGGTTTCATCCTTATTACTCGCTCTTCTTTTGTTGTAAGCAATCTCATTATTGGCGGCTGTAATACCGGTACTAATGCCATATAAGAATATGCCGATATTGCAATTGCGCCAACTAATTCAGGTGCTAATTTTGATGAAAGAAATATAGCAGTAGGCCCATCTGCGCCACCAATAATACCTATTGATGCCGCTTGTTCAGGAGTAAATCCAAGTGCAAGGGCACCCATAAAAGTTAAGAAGATACCAACTTGAGCTGCAGCACCTAAGAGTATTAATTTTGGATTAGATAATAATGTAGAAAAATCTGTCATTGCTCCGATGCCCAAGAAAATGAGCGGCGGATAAACTCCTTTTAAAACACCAAAATATAGATAGTTCATTACTGAACCATTTTCATAGATACCTAATTGAAGTCCTATATTTTCAATGAAAGGGATATTACCGACAATTATACCAAATCCAATTGGTACTAATAATAATGGTTCATACTCTTTTGCGATAGCCAAATAGATAAATATTAAACCAACGGCAATCATTACAACGTGCCCCGGAGTTATATTTGCAAATCCTGAGTATTCAAAAAATTTATAAAGACCTTCCATTAATCTCTCCCAATTTCAACTAATAAATCACCCTCTAAGACAGAATCACCGGCTTTTACTTTAATCGATTTAATGATTCCTTCCTTATCGGCTTCAATATTGTTTTCCATTTTCATTGCTTCAAGAACTAATATGCGATCGCCTATTTTTACAGGTTGTCCTTCCTTTGCTAATACATTAAGTATTACACCCGGAAGCGGGGATTTAATAGTACCAACACCTTTAGGCGCGGCGGGATTGCTGGTCTTTTGCTGTGTCTTTGCTGTTTCTGTAGATGGAACAGCCATAGAACGAACCATTTTTGGCGTTTTAACTGGCTTTAAATCTTTATCAACTTCTACGGTATATGTAGTTCCGTTTACTTCTATTTCTGCTATATTATCTTCGACGTTTATAACTTCGACGTCATACTTATTGCCATGAATCTTAAATTTGAATTTTTTCATTTTTCCATCCGTTTATTATCTTGGATTTTGTCTAATACCATAAAGCTTACTACTCCATGGTGAATATGTTTTAGATGCTCTCTTAATTGTTAATACAGTATTTTCCGTATCATGCATTTCTTGCGATAAGAAAAATAATGCTGCTGCTATTGCTGCATTAATTTCTCCGGTCATTGCTTCTTCTTTTTCTAATTGCTTTGCTTCGGCAGCGTTAGCTTCTTTTTCTTTTTTCCCAAATGTAAAACGGAAATTTATTACTCGCCTCATATTTGAAAAGAGTATATAAAGAAGGATTAAAGAACTAAATACAACACCCATTCCGGTAAGTGTCATTCCAATTCCATCGCCCTTTAATACTGCATCAGGAGTAAAGGCGATATCCTTGAATGTACTGCTGGCAAATGGCTCATATTTAATCTCAATTTCACTTAAAACCAAAAGAGGCTTTCCTGCATTTTCTTTCGTGGGTGTATTATTTCTTGTTGAGTGAATTTTGTATTCAAATTTAGCTCTTCCTATCCATCCTGTAATCTCATCTATCTGAACTTTACCAATCTGTGTACCAACTAAATCTTGGTCTATATATTTGCTCGGATTTGCCTTTATTCTATCTTTATCAGATTTGATCGTTGAATTTACTGAAACAATGGCTACACCGTTATTACGTTCTAATAACCGATATTCATTAACTATATTCAATGGAGTTTTGGCTCTTAGCTTTACACTTTTATTCCATGTATCATTTACGCCAACTGGCTTAGTTGGGAATACAGCAAACATTCTTTCAAATTGTTCAAATAATACTTCGTTGCTAAATTGATTCTCCAAAGATTCTTCTAAATAAGAAATTAGCTGTGGTTCTTCAATCTCAAAATCATCCATTGCATGAGCTAATATTGAATCCATTCCATATACCGCATTTACAGTACCATCTTTAAGTATCTTAAGAGAAAATTCTTTTTTAAGAATATTATAATATGGTTTAGCCATTATTGGAATATCATTGCTGTCCACCAGTGAATTATATGCTATCTGTCCTAATGGGCCTTCTTTTGCAACCTCAATAAAACTAATCACTCCTTTTAAATGAATTTCTCCATCGGGGGTGATTGAAGTGGGAGTAAAAGAATATCCCGCTATTATTTTTTCATCTTTTTTTATTATTGTATTATCTAATTCCTCATTACTTTTAATTGAGTTGGATATTTGGATTGAATAGGTTTCGCCTACTTTAAGTCCGAACTCTATTGTCGTTTTCTTCTCTGCAATAGAGCATGAAGAAACCAAAAACGCCATTATCGGAAGAATCAGAATTAATAATACATTTTTCATTTTTATTTTTGTCATTGTCTTTTTTTTCTCCTAAAGCGGTAGATTAGAATGTTTTTTAGGAGGATTAATATCCTTTTTAGTCGCCAATGCTTGTAATGCTCTAATTATTCTAAAGCGTGTATTCCTTGGTTCTATTACGTCATCTACATATCCATATTTAGCAGCTACATAAGGATTTGCAAATTTTGCCTTATATTCTATTTCTTTTTCATTTACAAATTCAGCTCTTTTCTGTGGATCTGTAATAGTTTTTAATTCCTTTGCGTGAAGTACTTCGATAGCACCTCTTGGACCCATTACAGCGATCTCTGCCGTAGGCCATGCATAGTTTATGTCGCCTCTCAAATGTTTAGAGCTCATCACATCGTAAGCACCGCCATAAGCTTTTCTAAGAACTACTGTTACTTTTGGAACAGTAGCTTCTCCATAAGCAAATAATAATTTAGCACCATGAATAATAATCCCACCATATTCTTGAGCTGTACCAGGTAAGAAGCCCGGAACGTCAACTAATGTTACAATCGGAATATTAAAAGCATCGCAGAAACGAACAAAACGTGCTGCTTTACGAGAAGCATTAATATCCAAAACACCTGCTAAGTATGCCGGTTGATTTGCAACTATACCAACCGGAATACCATTGAATCTCGAAAAGCCTGTAATGATATTCGGGGCAAAATGTCTCTGCACTTCTACAAATTCATTATAATCAACTATCGAATGTATTACATCTTTAACGTCATAAGGCTTATTTGGATTCTCTGGGATTATAGTATTTAATAGATCATCAAGTCTATCGATCGGGTCATCACAAGGTAATACTGGCGGATCTTCTAAATTATTTTGTGGCATATAACTAATCAGTTTTCTGATTAATAAGATACCTTCTTGTTCATCATCTGCTACGAAATGTGTTACACCTGATTTAGAACCGTGAACCTGCGCTCCACCAAGCTCTTCGTCAGTTACGGTTTCGCCAGTTACTGTTTTTACTACCTTAGGACCTGTAACAAACATATAACTTGTTTCTTTAGACATAATAATAAAATCTGTAAGAGCAGGTGAATAAACAGCACCGCCGGCACATGGACCAAAGATTGCAGAAATTTGTGGTATTACACCGGAAGCCATAATATTACGCTGGAAAATATCAGCATATCCGCCAAGACTTTTTACACCTTCTTGAATACGTGCGCCGCCGCTATCATTAATACCAATTACCGGTGCGCCAACTTTCATAGCCATATCCATTACTTTGCAAATCTTCTGAGCATACATTTCAGAAAGTGATCCGCCAAATACAGTAAAATCTTGAGAAAATACATATACTAATCTTCCGTCAATTGTTCCATAACCGGTAACAACTCCATCAGAAAGATATGATTGCTTATCAAGACCGAAATCAACAGTTCTATGCGAAACGAACATATCAAATTCTTCAAAGCTGCCTTCATCTAAAAGCATATCAATTCTTTCGCGGGCAGTGAATTTACCTTTTTCGTGCTGTGATTTAATACGAGCTTCGCCGCCGCCCAATCTTGCTTTGGCGCGCATCTCGGTCAGCTCTTTTATTTTTTCCTCAATTGTCATTTGAACTCCTTAAGTCCCTTTATTATTCTAAAAATTATTTTCTTATTCGCCTTCTTCGCAAAATTCAGTTAATACTCCGAATGTACTCTTTGGATGTAAGAATGCAATATTCATTTTTTCTGCCCCTTTGCGAGGAGCTTTATCAATTAACTGAATACCTTTCTCGTCTGCTTCTTTTAATGAATCTGCAACGCTATCAACTGCGAATGCAATATGATGAACACCCTCACCCTTTTTCTCGATAAATTTGCCTATCGGTCCATCATCTTCAAGTGATTCTAATAACTCAATCTTTGTTTCACCAACCATAAAAAATGCAGTTCTTACTTTCTGGTCTATTACTTCTTCAATATTATAACATTCTAAACCGAGTACTCTCTGATAATATCTGATTGCAGCATCTATGTCTTTTACAGCAATTCCAATATGTTCTATTTTATTTAGTTTCATTTCAATTACCTTTTATTATATAACTACATGTTCTTTGTATTCGCCGTAGACTTCACGCAGTACGTTGGATATTTCGCCAACGCTTGCATATGCGCGGACTGCATCTAAAATTAATGGCATTAAGTTATCATCACTTTGTGCGGCAGTTTTTAATTTCGCCAATTTATCTTTTACAGAAGAGTTGTCTCTTTCGCTCTTTACTTTATTTAAGAATGCAATCTGTTCCTGCTGAACTTTTTCATCGATTCTTAAAAGTTTTCCTTTCGGAGCTTCTTTCTCAGTAAATTTATTCAAACTAACTACTATTCGTTCGTTTGCTTCTAATTCCTGATTGAATTTATAAGCAGATCTCTGAATTTCGGTCTGAGCATAGCCTTGTTCGATTGCAGGAATCATACCGCCAAGTGAATCGATTTTTTTAATATATTCTTC